>Ga0137307_100858_pt1 | contig 20917 bp, 18 predicted proteins | sample NAcewD2O_March_2_FD_97180 | JGI IMG/M metagenome (GOLD analysis project Ga0137307, IMG submission 97180) | Mouse cecal microbial communities from Vienna, Austria - N-Acetylglucosamine amended D2O_March | ecosystem: Host-associated > Mammals > Digestive system > Large intestine > Cecum | place... | reverse complement strand
CGGCACAACATCAATCAGTCCATCTTTCTTTGCTTGATTCAGCACGGCACGAAGCGCACGAAGTATCATCATGCGAGTATCGAGCGACAACGGCTTATTTGGCTTTTCGCCCTTTCGCACGACTCCCGATTTCTGCTTCATGAGCCACTTGTCGAACTTGCCAATTAGTTCAGTGGTGACATCGGGCAACTGGATAGATGAGCCATTGCGGAACTCACGGAATCTTTTCAGAGCCATATCATACATTTGGCGAGTCTTGACCTTTTCTTTCCCTGCCGATAGATTCTCCCAATATGTGAATGTATCATTGACAACTGGCTTGAATCCTTTGGCTACTTCTTCTTGCAGACGTTCAAGTGTGAATCGACCTTTACTTGATAGAATGATAGACTTGACTACATCGAGAATCATATTGAAGTATGCAAGTTGTTCCTTTCGGTCGGGTCGGGAATCTCTTGCACTTACGAATGAGAGATATTCCTTTGATGAGGACATCTTCATTCCAGTACGGAAATACTTCTTATCCTTGGCATACGATACGCGCACGGCAAGAGGAACATCTTCGCCACGCTCAAACTTGGCGTGACGGACATCGGCTATCAGAGATAGGAACACGCCGCCAAAGTCTGCTTTCATAGCGACTGGCAAGCGTTTAGCCGAATTTACGGAACTTTCGTTTGACATTGCTCTGTCTAATTAGTTGGAACTTAGTATTGTTACAGACATCAGCCACGGAACTTTGCGGAACTTTGCGGAACTTATTCGGAACTTTCAATCTGAAACAATGCAAAATTAACAAAAACAATTAACATACACAACTATCTAATCCAAAAGTTTTTACTAATTTTGCGGCACGATAAAAAACAACGAAAAACGATATTGGATATAACTCATAATCAGGGAGTCCTTGGTTCAAGCCCAAGTGGGACCACAATTAAAAATTACCAAATTAAGAAAATCGCTGAAAATCAGATATTTCAGCGATTTTTCTTTTACCCTTTTCCGTCTAAAATCGGCAAAATAATGAAGTATGCGGAGTATAATTCGGGAACAGTCTGTATAAAATTTAATCGAGAAGTGCGCCAGATTCTAATTGAGAAATGCATCGTTTCATAGGACATGCAAATTTAAGAAATTAGATATAATTATAGTTGATTTTGGAGTATTATTCCAATCATTGGATTTCAAGGATATCATTGAACCGATAAAAAAGAAATATCCCAGTGCGCTTCTGCCATTGTCGGAAAACAAAGAGAATTACGACATTACCCTTAATACTGTGTTTTCGGGTGAAGGCGGTACGATAACGTACCACCCGGATGGTGACTCGGATACCTACATGTGCGAGGGCGACCGGTATTTCAACATCGTAGGCATGGAGGTTGTACTCCCTGATAACGGAACTGTTACTGCAGCAGAGGCCGCAGCCGAGATTCTATGGTGCTCCGCACCCTTCGGGCGTTATGTCGTCATAGATTGGAGTCTTTTCGAGGAAGATGAGGCAGATAAATATGCACTGCAGGCGAAACATCTGGATATAAAGATTGCGCTGCCTTATTGCGGCAAGAAAAAGATACGCCGAGAATTAAAACAACAGATAAAATTATTGTCTGGAGACCTTTGCCTTTTCCGCTGAGACTGACAACTGGTATATATTTGGCGAAGGAAAACTTTGGGGAAGGAGGCTAAATCGCAGCAAGCGCAAACGCAAGTATCGAATGATAAAGAGGCGCGACGAACCATTCCGTCCAAGCGAACTCCATAAAAAGTTCGACCTAACCGAAACAAAGATCGGACCCGTCCCCCGTTCAGATCAAACGGCTGGTGCTTTCTTCATCATCTGTAGAGACCATAAGCTACGAATCTCAGACTTATGAAAATTCAGACCGCATCGAATATCGTGCTGATCTATTGCTCAATCCACTATACGACAGCAAAAAGTACTTGAACTCCGCCAAGGAACAGAAGTGCATCTGTGTGCTCTATACCACACCCGAACACCCCTGCACCACATCCGAGCAAAACCGAATCATTGAAAACCTCGTCAAATACTTCGGCTCGACGCCCTGGCAACTTTTTAGCAGAAAATGCCAAGGCCTCAACCTCAAAGCTAAATTGGATATCACATAGAGCGTCTGATTCAATAAATTATCTGCACAATGGCAGAGTGCGAAATATTTTTCGTATCTTCGCAACGTGAATCTCACCCTATCGTTAATCAAATGAAGAACATTCTCACATTCACCCCGGTCTACGTCCGCTTAATTTGGGGCGGCGACCGTATAGCACGTTTCAAAGGTATTGAATCTCAAGGCCCCGATGTCGGCGAGAGCTGGGAGCTGTCGCCTATGCCCGGACACGAGTCTGTGGTCGACCGCGGCGAGTTCAAAGGACTCAACCTCAATCAGCTCATCGACAAATATGGCAACGACATAATGGGTAAACGCCTCTACGAGCGCTACGAAGGCAAATTCCCTCTGCTGATAAAGTTTATCGATTCGAAAAGCGACCTGTCGATTCAGGTACACCCCGACGACGAGCTTGCCGCTGTGACTGAGCACAAACGCGGCAAGACAGAGATGTGGTACTCGATAGACCCCGACGAAGGCGCTTATCTCTATGCCGGATTCAAGGGCGAGGAGTCGCCCGAGTCACTCAAGGCCAAAATCGAAGATTCGACAATCGTTGAATCACTCGCAAAATATTACACCAAGCCAGGCGATGTATTTTTCCTGCCGGCCGGATGTGTACACGCCATCGGACAAGGCAATTTCGTCGCTGAAATCCAGGAGGCTTCCGACGTTACATACCGTATTTTCGACTACAACCGCAAAGGCGCCGACGGCAAGCCTCGCGAACTTCACGTAGAGAAGGCTATGGTTGCAACCAAATACGACAACTCCGACCTTGCAAAGCCCATAAACGTGACCGCCGCCCCCGACACCGAGGCGCCCATGGTTCACTGCTCCTTCTTCAACACCGACCTTATAAATGTCGACCCCGAGATGAATCTCGACCTCAAGGCCCGCGACTCATTCTCGGTATTCATCACCGTTTCGGGCGAACTCACATTCTCGGCAGAAGGCAATGCCCCCCTCACAGTGGGCCGCGGCACCACAATTCTCGTGCCAGCTTCGGTAGACAGCATTAAAGTGACAGGCAAAGGCGAAATGATATCGGTATATGTACCCTGACCATCAAGAACTAATTTATCTAAAACCTGACAAACATATGTACAGAAACGACAACCGCGTTGTGGTGACACTCGACGCAGGAGGCACCAATCTGGTGTTCAGCGCAATGCGCGGCTATGAATTTATTGTAGACCCTATCACATATCCCACTCACGCCGAAGACCTCGACACTTGCCTCAACACCATGCTCAAAGGCTTCCGCGAGGTAATAGCACAGCTCGACGAAGCACCCGTAGCCATAAGCTTCGCCTTTCCCGGCCCGGCCGACTATCGTCGCGGCATCATCGGCGGCTATCTGCCCAACTTCCCGTCGTTCCGCGACGGCGTAGCCCTCGGCCCGTTCCTTAGCCGTGAACTCAAGCTGCCCGTGTTCATCAATAATGATGGCGACCTCTTCGCCCTCGGCGAGGCCAAAGGCGGCATTCTGCCCGAAATCAACCGTCGTGTCAAAGAGCTCGGCGGCTCGCAGACCTACACCAACCTGCTCGGCTACACATTTGGAACAGGCCTCGGCATAGGCGAAGTCATCAACGGTCAAATCAACCTCGGCAACAACTGCTGCATCGAAACATTCTGTCTCCCCAGCAAAACCCTTCCGGGCATCATCGCCGAAGACGGTGCCGCTATCCGCTCAATCAAGCGCGTATATGCATCGCTCTCCGGTGTCGAAGCCCCCTCACTCGAGCCTTACGACATATATCTCATTGCCGACGGGCAGAAAGAAGGCGATGCCGAAGCTGCCAAGAAAGCATTCGAAAGCTTTGGCCGCGAAGCCGGTAATGCAATGGCTACTGCCGTTACTCTCACCGACTCGCTCATCGTTGTAGGCGGCGGTCTCACCGGTGCATGCAAATACATTATGCCCGCACTCCTTGATGAGATGCGCTCGACACTCAAAACTCTTGACGGCAACGATGTATCGCGCGTTCAGATGCGCGTATTCGACCTCGACGACGAGCTCGAATTTGCAAAATTCGTTGTCGGGGACTCCCGACCGCTCAAGGTGTATGGCAGCGACGAAGTTGTCACTTACAACCCGATGAAACGCACAGGCATCGCCATTTCGAAACTCGGCGCATCAAAGGCCATTTCGATAGGCGCTTACTCCTACGCTCTCGGCGCTATCGACAGCGCTGCCGAAGCATAAGCCTGCCACGGAACTCATAGAGCTCCATCATATAAAGCAGAAGGCAAACACTCATCGCAGGTGCTTGTCTTCTGTTTACTTTATCTATATCATAGCAATCACAAATTCGCAGCACGAAAGCATTGATTACGACAGACATACAATCTATGCGCGTAAGATAACGAAATTCTGACAGAAGACTTGCGTGCATTGATTTGCTCTCAGCCGATTTTGCCTTAGTTTATTGCTGAAATAATATTTGCACCGACAACAAAAAAAGCGTAACTTTGCCTTTATAAATTAGAAACGAACAAGAAACAACAGCATAATGGAAATCAAAGGAACCATCATCGCTGCGTTGCCGGAAACATCGGGTGTTTCCAAGGCCGGCAATCAGTGGAAAAAGAAAGAATACGTACTCGAGAATACCGACAGCCAGTATCCTCGTAAAGTGGCATTTACCTGCTTCGGCGACAATGCCGACAAAATCAACCTTCAGGTAGGTCAGGTAGCCACAGTATACTTCGACATCGAATCGCGCGAATACAATGGCCGATGGTACACCGACCTCCGCGCATGGCGCGCCGACGTTGAAGTGCCTGGAGCTGCTGCCCCTTCCGCACCCGCCGCACCTGCAGCCGGTGCAGTTCCGCCTCCTCCTGCCATGCCCGCCGGCGGCGACGAGGAGTTCCCCTTCTGACAACTCTATCACCGCCCTCGCGGCGGCTTATACGTCCCCTGCCGGGAGCAGCAGCCTGCTTCCGGCTTCGGTGGATATATACGGGTAGGCGTCGGCATTGCGACACGGCAAAATCGAGCAGCCCGTTTCATAATTGTAAAAATCTAAAATTCAGCTAAATAATGGCTATCGAACTTAAAAATCTCACAAAACGCTCCGAAAACTACTCCCAGTGGTACAATGAGCTTGTGGCCAAGGCCGACCTTGCCGAGCAAAGCGCTGTCCGCGGCTGCATGGTAATCAAGCCCTACGGATACGCAATCTGGGAAAAGATACAGCAGACTCTCGACCGCATGTTCAAGGAAACAGGTGTGCAGAACGCCTACTTCCCCCTGCTCATTCCCAAATCATATCTCTGCCGCGAGGCCGAGCACGTCGAAGGCTTCGCCAAAGAGTGCGCCGTCGTCACTCACTACCGTCTCAAAAACGACCCCGAAGGCAAAGGCGTGGTTGTCGACCCCGAGGCTCGTCTTGAAGAAGAACTCATTGTACGTCCCACATCCGAAACAATCATCTGGGGCACATACAAAAACTGGATTCACAGCTGGCGCGACCTGCCTCTGCTCGTAAACCAGTGGGCCAATGTAATGCGTTGGGAGATGCGTACACGCATTTTCCTTCGCACCGCCGAATTCCTCTGGCAGGAAGGCCACTGCGCTCACGCAACTGCCGAAGAATCGCAAGACCGCACCGTGCAGATGATAAAACTGTATGCCGAATTTGCCGAAAAATATATGGCCATGCCCGTCACAATGGGCGTGAAGACAGCAAACGAACGATTTGCCGGCGCCCTCAACACATATACCATCGAGGCAATGATGCAGGACGGAAAAGCCCTTCAGGCCGGCACTTCGCACAACCTCGGCCAGAACTTCGCCAAGGCATTCGATGTCACTTTCACAAACAAAGACAACCAGCCCGAGTACGTGTGGGCTAACTCATGGGGCGTGTCGACGCGTCTGATGGGCGCACTCATCATGACGCACTCCGACGACAACGGCCTTGTGCTGCCCCCTCATCTGGCCCCCATTCAGGTGGTGATTATTCCCGTATACAAAAACGTCGAACAGCTCGCACAAATCACCGAGAGCGTGATGCCTATCGTGTCGCGCTTCAAAGAACTGGGCATATCGGTGAAATACGACGACGCAGAGAACAAGCGTCCCGGCTTCAAGTTTGCCGACTACGAGCTTAAGGGCGTGCCAGTGCGTCTTGTAATCGGAGCACGCGACCTCGAGAAAGGTGTTGTGGAAGTAATGCGCCGCGACACACTCGAAAAACACGAGGCACCTCTGGCCGGCATTGCCGACTATGTCAACACTCTGCTGGAAGAGATTCAGCAGAACATCTTCGACAAAGCAGCCAAGCTTCGCGCCGACCGCACTTATATATGCGACAGCTACGACGACTTCAAGGCTCGCATTGACGGAGGCGGCTTCTTCCTCTGCCACTGGGACGGAACTCCAGAGACAGAAGAGCTCATCAAAGCAGAGACTAAGGCCACAATACGATGCATTCCTCTTGACGGCGACGACACCCCCGGTGTCTGCATGGTCACTGGCAAACCGTCGAAACGCCGTGTAATCATCGCACGCAATTATTGATGCCTCAAGCCACAAATATATACGACACAACCGGAACTGTCATGGACCGCACACGCCCCGTGATAGCTCTGGTTGTTCCGTGCTATAACGAGCAGGAAGTGCTCCCCTCGACAGCCGCCACTCTCGGCAAGCTGCTCGACACCATGCTCGCAGAAGAGCTGATTTCCGACAAGAGCTTCGTGATGTTTGTCAACGACGGCAGCCACGACAACACATGGCAGATAATCACAGCACTGCACGCAGGCGACAAGCGGTTCAAAGCCCTGAGTCTCGCGCACAACCGCGGACAGCAGGCAGCCATGCTTGCCGGATTGATGACGGTGCGCGAAATGTCGGATGCCGCAATTACAATCGATGCCGACATGCAGGATTCGCCCGACGCGGCAATCGAAATGGTTCGAAAATTCAAAGACGGCGCCGACATAGTTTACGGTGTGCGAGCCTCGCGTGCCTCCGACTCGTGGTTCAAACGCTCGTCGGCGCGCGCGTTCTACTCAATGCAGCAACACATGGGGCTCGAAACAATCTACGACCATTCGGAGTTTCGCCTCATGGGCCGTAAGTCGCTCGACATACTCGCGCAATACGGCGAAAGCAATCTATATCTGCGCGGCATAATGACAAACATAGGTCTCCGCACCGACATTGTCACCTACGACCGCGCACCGCGCACCGCCGGTGTCACCAAATACACCATTGGCAAGCTGCTCACAGTGTCAATCGACGGCATAACATCGTTCACAGCACAACCGATGCGGCTTATTTTCTCCGTAGGATCATTTCTGCTCATTGCCGACATAATAGTTGCGATATGGGTGCTTGTGTCGCATTTCCAGGGCCGTGCCATATCGGGCTGGTCGTCACTCATGCTCTCGATATGGTTTCTGGGAAGTCTCGTGCTCATAGCTCTCGGCATCATAGGCGAATACATCGGCAAAATTTACGTAGAAGTAAAACATCGTCCGCGATACAATATCTCCGAAAAACTCATCGACTGATAATCCGAAGCCGGCTCTCCCGTATATGAAACATCTGATATCTCTCGAAATATTCAAGCCCGACACGTCATCGGAAGTAACACTTCCCTATGCCGAGCAAGGCATACAAGCCGGTTTTCCCTCTCCGGCCCAGGACTATATAAGCGAATACATCGACCTAAACCGCGAGATAGTGCGCCACCCTGCATCGACATTCTACAGCAAGGTGAGCGGAGACTCAATGATAGACGAAGGAATTGACCCCGGCGACCTGCTCGTCATCGACCGCTCGCTCGAACCGGCCGACGGCGACCTTGCTGTGTGCTGTCTCGACGGCGAATTCACCCTCAAACGCATTCACCTCTGTCCCGATGTGGTGTGGCTCATTCCGTCAAATGAAGCCTTCGACCCGATATTGGTCACGCCCGACCGGCGCTTCGAAATATGGGGTGTGGTCACACATACAATCAAGAGCAACCGCCGTCCGCGTCCGCGCAAAGCACGCCGGCAATAAATTGTGAGTCTTTGTCATGGTGGGCCTGATTGACTGCAACAACTTCTTCGTGTCGTGCGAACGCGTATTCGCTCCGCGCCTGCGCACACGCCCGGTCGTGGTGCTGAGCAACAACGACGGCTGCATCGTGGCACTCTCAAACGAAGCCAAGGCACTGGGCCTGCGTCGCGGTAACCCCTACTATCAGGTCAAAGACATTTGCAACCGGCACGGTGTCGAAGTGCTTTCGGGCAACCATCGGCTCTACAGCGACATGTCGGCACGTGTAATGGCCACAATAGCGTCTTTGGCAGGCGATGTCGATGTCTACTCCGTCGACGAGTGCTTTATCAGCTTCAGCTTCGCCGAGGCGGGAGAAGCAGTCGAAGCCGGACACGAACTGGTGAGACGCGTACGCCGCGACACCGGCATCCCCACATCGCTCGGCATTGCATCGACCCGTACGCTGGCAAAGATAGCCTCGCGCTTTGCTAAGAAATATGCTGCATACCGCTCAGTGTGCGCAATCGACAACGAATACCGACGCCGACGGGCGCTCGAGATGACCGAGGCGCGCGACGTATGGGGCATCGGACGGCGACTCGCCAGGCGACTCGCGAACTACGGCATCTCAAGAGCCATACAATTCGCCGACAGACCACTGTCGGAGATAGAAAAAATAATGAACATAACAGGCGTGCGCACATGGCGCGAGCTCAACGGCCAGCCGTGTATTGACACGGCCGACATGCCGACCGAGCCGGCCATGCAGAAGCAGATGTGCTGCACACGATCATTCGCCAAAAACATAAGCGACTTCGCCGAACTGTCGGAGGCTGTATCGATGTTTGCCACAAGCATCTCCAGGCGTATGCGCGAGCATCATCTGGCCGCAGCAGGAATCACACTGTTCATCCACACCAACACCCACCGCCCCGATCTGCCACAATACTACAACAGCGTCTACGTGCCTTTGCCCGAAGCCTCGAACGACACCATGACAATCACCACTGCCGCAACAAAGGGTCTCATGGCTATTTTCCGCAAAGGCTTCGGCTACAAACGCGCCGGCATTTGCATTGCCGAGCTGTGCGACGACCGCCATATACAACAGTCGCTCTTCTCCGATACCACCGACCGCGACCGCAGGCAACGCCTCATGAAGGTAGTCGACAGTATCAATGCGTCGTCTCTCACTCACGACCGCATACACATCGCCTCATACATGCCGCTCGAGAGTTGTGTAAGATGCGAACTCCGCTCGCCCAACTACTCCACACGCATGTCCGATATAATAAAAGTCAAAACTGTTCAACATGGATTATAAACAATTCAGAAAACATTTGTGCCAGCTCACCGGACACTCTCCGGCCGATGTCGACGCGCTTACCGACGGCCTCGCGCTCATCATACGCGAAAGCTGCGCCGAGCTCGACAACGTTGCCATTCCCACTTTCGGCACTTTTGTGCCGGTAAAGCACAAAGAAGAAGTTGTAAACGACCTCTCCACCGGCCGCAAACTCCTCGTTCCGCCCGAAATAACACTTGAATTCCACCCCGGCTCAATGCTTCAGAAACGACTGCGCAATGAATAATACCGTCACCCTATCGCAACTCATCACCCGCCTTGCCAAAGTGGCCGACACCGATACAAACACATCGCGCCGCTTTCTCCGCACTTTTTTCGGAGCTATCGAAGAAGCCCTAATCGAGGGTGAATCGGTAAACATAAAAGGCATCGGCACTTTCCGCCGCTCTTCCGACTCAACATTCGGAAGCTCTACCGGAATGTCGTTCATCCCCGACGAACAGCTCGCCAAAGAGCTCAACGCTCCCTTCGAAATGTTTCAGGCCGTAGAACTCGCCGACGGCGTAGTTTTCCCTGAAGAAAAGGAAGCGAAAGAAGAAAATGACTCCGCTCAGCCCGAAATAGCCACACCCGCAACCTCCGGAACTGTCTCCGAAAGTGCACCTCTGCCCGAGCCCGAATCAGTGAAACAACAGCAGCCGGTTGCCGAGCCACTTCAGACCGAGCTTATTGTGCCGAAGCCTGAGCCAGCAAGACCAGTTCATGCCGCTCCACAGCCAGCCGTTCCAAAAACCGAAGAGCCTCGAAAGGCTCCATGGGAAATGGACGAGTTCAAGACTAAGGAAAAGCCCGTACAACCGCTTGTACATCCTCGGGAAGAACCAGTCAAACCGGTCGCACCCGTATTCGAGAATGCAGACGACGTCGACGACACACTTCCGGCTACGACAAAAAAGTCAACATCAAATCTGATTTGGATTGGCGTAGGCATAATAATTGCAGCCGGTGCATGCCTCGGCCTTTTTGCCGCCAACTATTTAGACGACGATGAAATAGCCTACAGCGAAGAGACAACCGAGAGTGTGGCAACCCCGATGATTGAAGAAATCAATGTGTCGGATATCCCTGAAACAGGAGCAGAACCCGCTGCCGTAGAGCCTGCAGCCGTCGTTGCTGACGCACAACCCGTAGCTCAGGAGACTCCGGTAAATACCGCCGAACAACCGGCAGCTGCAGAGACTCAACCTAAAAAAGAACCGCGCTATGATACTGTGACTAAAACAAACTATCTGGCGCAGATGGCACGCCGTTACTACGGCCACGCCACATATTGGGTCTTCATCTACGAGGCCAATACCGACGTGCTGCACAACCCCAACCGCATAAGCCCGGGTACTCGTGTACGCATACCCGACGAGTCGGAACTGCCGGGAACAACGTCGGCCGAACGACAGAAAATTGCCTCTCAGAAATGTGGCGAACTTGAACGCAAATACAAGTAAGACAGGCTATATTTACCTATTTGTCAAAATTTAAGTCAAAAACTTGCTGTAAGTTTATGTTATATAACATAAATCTACAGCAAGTTGTAATTTTAACTCACTTTAACGCGAACGCATCTTTTTATCAAAACTTATACTTCTGTGTTAAAACGCGAGTCCTCTTCAATTATGAAATAATTATTTAACGACAAAGACCTCGTTAACGTTAAAATGTATAAGCGCCTCCACAGCACGGGGGCCGACGTAGAATTTGGAAAATCAATATTTATGTTCTACCTTTGCAGTGGAAATGATACAACATCAATAATGCAACTTTCATAAACTAAACAAATCTGGAATAGACATATAAATCTAACATTAAGTACTATGTGTAAGAAAATAATGGCTGTCCGTGAGGATAGCCATTATTTTATATAAATATTTGTAAATTCCGCACATCAGTACATAGGCGTAAAACCGTTGGATTTCTCAAGAGAGCCATTTGCACAGCCCGCAATATCGTTATACTTCTGTGTGTCGAGCTTAAGAATCGGAGCTCCGGCATTGAGGCTGAGACGGCCCAGATCAATCCAGAAATCGCCATATGAATCGGCAAACTTAAAATAGTAATTCCGGTCGGTGAGGTCGCTCACGCTGCGCCACTGCGTTGACGAAAGATTAGGTTCTCCTTCAATTTCATATCCCAGCGGCACGCTCACAACACCCATTATACTTTCGAGACATCCGAGAGCCTGCGCATGGGCAAAATTCTTCGGCACATGGTTTATAAAGTAGGAGGCACGCACAAAGCGGTCGGCACTGCGCACCGTGCCCGGCAGCATGTTCTTTCCGCCTATTCCCTGCCAGTACTCATCGATGGCACGCATCTGAGGCATAGGAGGGTCGTTGGTGAGCACAGTATACTCTTTGCCGCGATAGGTGTTGAGAACGCCGTCGGTATATTCGAGCACAAGAGTCTCGCCGGTCACATCGGTCAGCGCCCAGTGCAGAGTCGACACCGTACCGCCATCGAAAGTCTGGCCGTTGATGCCGAAGCGATTCACTTTCAGCCATGCGTCGGCTTCGTCTACCGACTGAAAATTATCAAGGAAGAAACTGACAATCATCGCCAGACTCATAACGGGCGTTTCGCTGTCTTTAGGCGCTACAGTATAGATAGTGCCTTTACAGAACAGACCGTTCATGACAAGGCCGGCCTCGTTCATACCTTCGGTAACACCGCCGTCATATCCGACAGCGATCACACTGCCGTACTTCGAGCGCCAGTGCAGACATGGTTCCTGCGACATACTTTCTTTTTCGACACCGCGCGGATAAACATATATATTCGTAGGTATCGGTGTGCGCCAGTCGAGAGTGCGGCCGACCATTACAACGGGCTTATCTCCGTCGGCTCCCTGATAGACAACACGCGAACAAGCATCTGAAACACACCAGCTGCCTAAAGCCAAGGCCGTGGCAGTTATCATTTTAAGAGGTGACATAGTTGATAAGTTGTTAAGTTTTATATATTAACAACACATTTCTAACCGCTTATGTTCAACGCTCCAATGTCAATACTGCAAGTAAATGAAAGGCACTATCTCGCTCTGCCGTGTCTGAATGACGAGGAAAATAACAATTGCAAGCACCGCGGCCTGAAAAGCTATAGGAAGCACATCGTATATTTTTGCAGTGCCGGTTGTCCACGAGCGCGGAGTGAAATGCGCCACCATGCTCACAACGAGAGCTCCGACTATAAGCATATAGCCTTCGACAAACTGCGGCAGCACCGACATATGGAAATCGCCCAGTATCTGGCTGCCCATAAGGGCAACCGTCTCAAGGTCGGGAGCTCGGAAAAGTGTGAAGCCAACCACTACAAGCATAAAGGTAAGGGCTACGTTCAATGCTTTTATTTCAGGACGCCCTACAAGCCACTCCGGAAGCTTCCACATGCTGCGCAATGCCTTGTGCGCCACAAGCAGCAGGCCGTGGTAGGCTCCCCATATGACATACATCCATGCGGCACCGTGCCAGAAGCCGCCAATCACCATGGTTATAAACTGATTGAAGTAGGCTCTTGCACGGCCGCGTCGATTGCCACCGAGAGGTATGTATACATAGTCGCGCAGCCATGTCGACAGCGATATGTGCCATCGACGCCAGAATTCCGTGGGGCTCTGCGACTTAAAAGGCGCGTCGAAATTGATTTTGAACCTGTAACCCATAAGAAGCGCCAGGCCAATGGCCATGTCGGAGTAACCGGAAAAATCGCAATAGAGCTGCACGGTGAAGCCTATTGCACCCATAAGATTTTCAAATCCGCTGTAGAGGGCCGGATTGTCGAATATACGGTCAACAAAGTTTGTGCTTATATAGTCGGCAATCATCACCTTTTTCACAAGGCCGGTCATAATGAGAAAGAGACCTTCGGATATCATCTCGCGCGTAGCCGAAGGATTTTCGCGAATCTGGCCGAGCATATCGCGGGCTCGCACAACCGGGCCGGCAAGCAGAGGCGGAAAAAAGGTGAGGAAAAAAAAGTAGTCGAGAAAATTACGGCACGGCTTCATATCGCCGCGATATACATCAACTATATAACTAATGGAGCGGAAAGTGAAAAATGAGATTCCAGCCGGTAGAATAACATCGAGAGGCTCGAACGAGGTCGACACTATGCTGCAGAAGGCCTCATAGAGCAAATTGAAGTATTTGAAATACACAAGCATGCCCACATTGACCAATACATTGAGCGCAACAACAGCCCTGCGCAATATATCGCGCTTAAACCACCCGAGCAGCAGGCCGAGCACGTAATCACTCACACATACTCCACAGAGAATATACACACACCACGAACCCGATTTATAGTAGAAATACAGCGAAAACGCTATCACAAGCAGCATCTTCACCACTCTGTATCCTCTTACAAGCAGATACAGAAACATAAAAATGACAAACAACACCATAAACATACCGGTGTTGAAAAGCATTGGGCTGGCAGGATCGTAAGCCAGCAATTGTGAAATTTGAGAGAGCAGATGGTTCATTGCGGCAACAAAGGTAAGCAAAATATTCAGAACGTGAAATGCATTGCCACCCTTATTCCTCTGCGGTCAATATGATAGGGCACATTGAGATACGACAGGCGCCATACATAATCCACACGCAGTATGTGAAATATGTTGTCGAGCCCGGCCGCGACTTCCATATAGGGCCTGTGCATGTCAGTCAGTCCGCAGTTTTGGGGAAAGAGAAACAACGGCGAAGTTGCCGTCGGGCGGTTCTTGCCCGAGAGGCGGCCATAGAGACCACTGAAGCTCACCACCTCTCGTATACCGAGTTTTTTCACACCGGGTACGAGATTAAACAATGCGCCGCGTAGGTTCCAGCTCAGAAAGAGTGACACATACGATGAGTTTATGAATTCCATAGGATTCATAAGCGCGAAGCTCTCAGGCTGAATTATATACGACAGGTTTGAATTCGGAATCAGCAGTTCGGGAAACGGAGCCGTACCCCAGACATGACCGCCGTGGAGCGACGCGTCGAGAGCGCCGAGCACCGAAAGACTGAAGCGTTTCGAAAACGAAGCTTCGGTGCGGTTCACCGTATAAGTCGAGCCCAACACTCCTCCGGGAGCGAATTTATGGCTGACGACAAACACGGGGGCTTCTTCGTTGACAGGAATTCTGAAAGATTTGGCCTGATAAAATTTCTCGCCGGGCGCATAACGGAGCTGCAGACAGATCGAAGCCTCATCGAAATGCGACAGATGACGCCCGTCGCCGGTGATGAAGGGCAAAAACTGAGTAGCTTCCTGACGAGCATAGTCGGCCGTGACGAGGAATGAGAGATTGTTGTTCAGCTCAAGTGTATATTCGAGTTTCGTATCGCGCAGATATGAGAATTTACGGTCGGAATCACGCGTTAACGACAGCACGAAATTATCGGCGTTGGTGTAGAGATAATGCGAGCCGATGCGGTCAATATCGTAGCGGTGCGTGAGGCGTAACGAGTGGACGGGGAACTCACGGGAATGGTATTTTTTATCGTTGAACGAATACTCGGCCTCGGCAGAGTATTTCCATTTGCGATCGCGGAAACCATAAGCGACATATCCGCGGCCAAACCACCTGGACGATAGATTAGCTGTTGTCATGCCGCCGGCACGCAGGCGCAGACCCTCGAGACTGTTGTAACTCGCTGTAGTGTTTACAGGGCCTATGTCAAAACGGCTGTTACGGCCCGTAGGCCAGTAGCCCTGCACCATGTTGCGCAGCAGGCGCTCCCCATAAAAGAAAAGCTTCTGTTTACGGAGATTGGCCAGCAGACGGTCTGCCTTGTCCTCACCCTCGCGCTGAGGCTCGCGGCGCACTCTTTCCCAAAATGCAGAGTCGCGGTCGGCGGCATCGGCCGCCACACTTCCGGCACCGATGAGCGAAAAAATACTGTCGGCATCGGCCGGAGGCTCGAAATTATGGTCGCGGTAACTTATTTTTCTACTAACATAGAGCTCCGGAAGTCCTGGAAGAACCGACATCACCATAAGCAGATTGTCGCTCTGCTTAAGGCGCGAACCGTCGGGAGCCTTCTCATAATCCTGGCTTATGTGGAGCTCCTTTATAAAATTGAGGTTCACTTCATTGGATGTCTGCATCTCCACGCGGCTGATAAACATTGTCGTATCGGCCGCCGGCACGTAGATATGGCCCACAAAGCCGAACGATGCCTTGTTTCTTGGATAAAAGGCAAGAGCGATATGTGGCGTATCGGAACCCGGCACCACTGCCGCGCTGTCTGTGAGATAAAATCGATAAAAATCGGGAGCGAGCGGCGACAGGGGACTCACAAAGGTATTTTTCAGCAGGTTTATATCGTTGTCGTAAAGGTCGACAGGACGCAGGAGGTCGTTGAGAATAGTCTCGGTATTCGACGCATCAATTATTTCGTCGACGCCATTGCTGCGCGTACCCTGCACTATATTTTTTGTGCGGTCGTCGCTGCGGCGATAATGGCTGTCGCTGCTCTGCTCTTTCAGAGATACAAAAAGTACGGGCTTGCCGTCGATTTCCGACGACTCGATATGCTCGGCAAGAAATGGCATACGGCGCATGGTGGCTGAATTAGCGGCTGTATCGAAATCGTTGATGCCGAGCGTAATGCGCTGATAAGTGCTGTAATTGTAGAAATCGTTGCGACGAGGGTCGGTGAGCTCACGGGCCTGGCGTATGCGGCGCACGAAGTCGACCGCCGGATTGTTGCGCTTGCTGTATTTTCTTTTTCGCACCACAACTTCCTTAAGTTCCTGAGCCTGTGCCGACAGCTGAATGTCGTATAGGTTGTGGCTCGTTCTGACGAGCTCTACACTTTTGGGAGCATATCCCTGCGACGAGGCTGTGATGAGGGTCGACCCCGCCGGCGCGTTAAGTTCGAAAAGACCGAGACTGTCGGCAATTGTGGCATTACCGCCCGGTAGCAGTCTCACAGAGGCATATGGTATGCCCTGCATAGTAAGCGAATCACGCACTATGCCCTGCACAAAGGTAGGCTCGTCGAGCTTGCCGTGAAGATTGAACACGGCGGCGAACGACAGCAAAATAACGCATATTATTACACGGTTCTTCAATTTTTACTACCTTTACTGCAAATTTATCGGGCTTGCTGCAGTCAGCAGCCATATTTTATTTTAATATAAATATATTGCTCAGTATGGCAAAAGAAATAGAGCGAAAATTTCTTGTCTCCGGCACCGGTTTCAAGGCCGTCGCAGCATCGAGTCGCGAAATATCTCAGGGATACCTCAGCACCAACCCCGATGCCACAGTACGTGTGCGCATATCCGACAGCCGAGCCTGGCTGACAGTAAAGTCGCGCAACCACGGGGCTACTCGCGGCGAGTGGGAATATGAGATTCCTGTCGACGACGCCCGGCACATGCTTGCCGAATGCTGCGGAGGCCTCTGCCTCGAAAAGACCCGCTACATAGTGCCGGCCGCGGAAAAGGGTCTCTCGTGGGAAGTAGATGTTTTCCACGGCCGCCACGAAGGTCTGGTGCTTGCCGAAATCGAGCTTCCGTCGGAAGATACTCCATTCTCTTTGCCCGATTTTATAGGCGAAGAAGTGACGGGCGACACTCGCTACTACAACTCGGTGCTTATCGGCGTATAAGACGCACTACATTCTCCACATGCTGAGTGTGGGGGAACATATCGACAGGCTGAACGGCTTCGACACGGTATTTGCAGTCGAGCAAGGCGAGATCGCGTGCCTGGGTAGCCGGATTACAGCTCACATACACAATGACCGGAGGCTCGGCGCGAAGAATGGTATCCACGACATCGCCGTGCATGCCTGCTCGGGGAGGATCGACAATCATCACATCCGGATGCCCGTGCTCGGCTATAAATTCGTCGTTGAGCACATCTTTCATGTCTCCGGCAAAGAAGATTGTATTGTCAATGCCGTTGCATGCCGAATTCACCTTGGCATCTTCGATAGCTTCGGGAACGTATTCAACACCTACAACTTTTCGCGCACGGCGGCTTACAAAGTTTGCTATCGTGCCCGTGCCGGTGTAGAGGTCGTAGACGAACTCGTTGCCGGTGAGGCCGGCAAAGTCGCGCACTACTTTATATAATTCATATGCCTGACGGGAATTGGTCTGATAGAACGACTTCGGTCCGACTCTAAAACGCAAACCCTCCATTTCTTCTTCGATATATTCTTTTCCGGCAAAGAGGTGCACAGTCTGGTCGCCGATAGTATCGTTGACTTTGGTGTTGACCACATACATCAGCGAGGTGATTTCTGGGAAAGCGGAGTGAAAATCTGCGAGAAGCGCTTTAAGCTCGTCCGGACGGTCTTCTCCAACAACAAGCACCACCATGATTTCGCCCGTAGAGGCGATGCGCACCATCATTGTGCGCAGAAATCCGCTTTGGGCTTTAAGGTCGTAGAAAGGCAGGCCGTGAGCCTTGCCATAGTTCTTGATATGACGGCGCATGCGGTTTGAAATATCGTCCTGCAGATAGCAGCGGTCGATGTCGAGTACTTTGTCGAAAGCGCCGGGAATATGGAAACCGGCTGCATCTCGGTCGTTAAACTCCTCGCCCGAGGCAAGCTGCTCGAAAGTGAGCCAACAGCGGTTGGAGAATGTATACTCCATTTTGTTGCGGTACTCCCATATCTGCTTACTTCCCAATGTATCGGGAATTTCGGGCAAATCGATTTTGGCAATGCGCGTAAGAGCGTCTAACACCTGTTGGCGCTTGCATTTGAGCTGATACTCATAGGGCAGATGCTGCCAGCGGCAACCACCGCACACAGTGAAGTGACTGCACGGCGGCTCAGTGCGCAGTGGGCTCAGAGTGCGAAATGCCGCAATGCGACCCTCGGCATAGTTTTTTTTCTTCTTTGTCAGCTTAATATCCACATGGTCGCCCGGTGCGCCGAAGGGCACAAAAACTACCATGTCGCCGACTCGTGCAACAGCATTGCCTTCGGCTGCGACGTCTTTTATTTCAACATCTTCCAAAAGTGGAAGTTCTTTCCTTTTTCTTGACACTTTGATGTTCTTGGTTTAAAATGCAGAGCCGTAGAATGCCGAACGTCATTCTATTTGTACGGACGCACCGAGGGCGCGTCCGCACATTTCGGTCAACTCTTTATGTTGACAGTATATCAGTTTTATCAGTTTTCGGGCAACTCGTAGAAGGGGATGTCGACCAGGCGGATATTGAACCGCAGGTTGGTGTAAGGCAGAATAGCTCCTGAGCCGGAACTGCCATAACCTACCTGATAAGGCACAATCACTTCCACGCTGTCGCCACAATGCACATTCTCCAAAGCCATAGCCCAGCCTATGATAGTAGACTGAAGATTGGTGCGAAATATGCCGGGCGCACCGTAAGCCGTTATGTTTGTCGACGAATCCACCGGGGTATCATCGTAGAGATGCAATTCATAACGGACATCGATTGTGCTGTTATACAGTGGCGAAAGTTTGTCGGCGTTTTCCTCAGGGTCATTGAAATAATGGAGGAGCACGTACGACGACGGATACCAGTCGGGCACGATCGTCTTATAATAATTCGTGCCGTCGGCATTCTTCTTGGCGGCCATTTCTTTGAGCCACTCGTTGTTGATGTCTCGCCACTCCTTATATGCTTCCCACGTTTTCTTGGTATCATCGTCGGAGCATCCGCTGAGCGAAACAACAGCAAGGGAGGCTGTGGCGAAAGCTATCAGAAATAATATTTTTTTCATTGTCAGAACTGTACTTGGGGAGCATGGGCAGCTTCGGCATCTGCCTTGAACTGCGGTTTTGGACTAAAGCCGAAAATTCCCGCGAAAATATTTGCAGGGAAACGGCGCACCGTCACATTATAGTTAGTCACTATCTCGGTATAACGGGTGCGTTCGGTGGCAATGCGGTTTTCGGTGCCTTCGAGCACGGTCTCGAGATTGGTAAACTGTGTGTCGGCCTTCAGGTCGGGATAAGCCTCACGCACTGCATTGACATAAATGCTGAGTGCACGGTTAAGGCTCTGCTGTGCCTGGTTGAAACTATCGAGACTCTGCTGGCTGTTAGGGTCGACCTGTTCGTTGGCTTTAGCATCGTTGTAGGCCTGCGAAAGGCCTGCACGAGCCTCGGTGACTTTCTCATAAGTCGAGCTTTCGTGCTCGGCATAGCCTTTGACGGTAGCCACCATATTGGGGATAAGGTCCATGCGGCGCTGATACTGCACCTCAACTTTGGCCCAGGCCTGCTCTACCTGCTGGTCGAGCGTGACCATATTGTTGTATGTCGAGCAGCCGCTTGTACACAGCAACAAGACCAATACAACAACTACGCCAATCCAGATATATTTCTTCATAAAGAGTGTGTGGTTTATTTAAGTTTGCGAAGGAGAGACGACAAGCTTACACGCTCGTGGATGAGCTTGTGGAGGTCGGCGATAGCAACACGGTGCTGCTCCATTGTATCGCGTTCGCGCAGAGTGACAGTGTTGTCCTCGAGGGTCTGGTGGTCTACAGTGATACAGTAGGGAGTACCGATTGCATCCTGACGGCGGTAGCGCTTGCCGATAGCATCTTTCTCTTCGTAGTGTGTGGCGAAGTCAAATTTGAGGTCGTCGACAATCTCACGGGCCTTTTCGGGAAGGCCGTCCTTGCGGACGAGGGGCAGCACAGCGCATTTCACCGGAGCGAGCGGAGCGGGAAGGTGAAGCACAACACGTGTATCGCCGCCGGGAAGCTGCTCTTCTTCGTACGACGAGCAGAGCACGCTAAGGAACATACGGTCTACACCGATCGATGTCTCAATCACGTAGGGAGTATAACTTTCGTTGATCTCGGGGTCGAAGTACTGTATTTTTTTACCCGAGAACTTCTCATGCTGCGAAAGGTCGAAATTTGTACGCGAATGGATGCCCTCTACTTCCTTGAAGCCGAAAGGCATGCGGAATTCGATATCGGTAGCCGCGTTGGCATAGTGGGCAAGTTTCTCATGGTCGTGATAGCGATATTTCTCATCGCCGAGGCCGAGGGCCTTGTGCCACATAAGACGCCATTCTTTCCACTGGTTGAACCATTTGAGTTCTTCGCCGGGACGCACAAAGAACTGCATTTCCATCTGTTCGAACTCGCGCATGCGGAAAATGAACTGACGTGCCACAATCTCGTTGCGGAAGGCCTTGCCTATCTGCGCAATGCCGAAAGGTATGCGCATGCGGCCTGTCTTCTGAACATTGAGATAGTTTACAAATATACCCTGGGCTGTCTCCGGACGGAGGTATACCGTCATAGAGCCGTCGGCAGTAGAGCCCATCTCGGTCTTGAACATGAGGTTGAACTGACGTACTTCCGTCCAGTTCTTTGTACCCGAAATAGGGCATACAATAGCCTCGTCGATTATAATCTGACGCAGACCTTCGAGGTCGTTGTCGTTCATAGCCTGCGAGAAGCGCTCGTGGAGAGCGTCGCGGTG
>Ga0137307_101443_pt1 | contig 20997 bp, 16 predicted proteins | sample NAcewD2O_March_2_FD_97180 | JGI IMG/M metagenome (GOLD analysis project Ga0137307, IMG submission 97180) | Mouse cecal microbial communities from Vienna, Austria - N-Acetylglucosamine amended D2O_March | ecosystem: Host-associated > Mammals > Digestive system > Large intestine > Cecum | place... | reverse complement strand
TCAGTGGGCAATACGGGTCGGAAAGCATACCACTGGTTCAGATCAAGAGTAGTTTCCAAAATAGAGAATTCATCATCCGGATCAATAGTCACATACATCAGAGGTTCGCGGATATGACGGCTCTGATAAATACTATCAGTCACAAAACGTGAATAGAAAGTCACAAAGTCTTCACTTTTTCCCTGTTCTATCTGTCTCTGATTGATGGCCTCCAGCATCCATGCCCCTTTGATTCGCTCAAAATAATACTTCCGTACCATGCGATCCTTCAGAAAGATCCACTCCACCTGCACAGAGGCAAGCGCTGTGTCACCCACTAAATCCAACTCCTCTTCATGATCAAAAAGCAGCGTATAGTAACTTTGCCGGGTAAACAAACAATCATGCACCCACTCTGCTTTCTTAATTTTTAATAAAGTATCAGCATTGTGATAAGACAACGGAAACTTTGTCCGCTGCTGTTGAAAAATACTGTCTGAAGCATAAGCATAAATGAAATCATCAAATAACTCATCTGCCTCTATCGGTTCCGGTTCGTCATCGGCCTCTACCTGCATCACCGTATCAGCTTTGCACGAAACTGAATCCACCATATCGCTGATCGTCATAAAGGGGTCTACCTTTGTGTTTCTATTTCCACAAGACAGAAGAAAAACAAAAAGGCACACCCCTGCTCCTATTTTCCTCATCCTCTACTGAACCAGAAAGATCACTTATTCAGTTTAGCTTTCAACTTCTCAAGCATATCCACTGTCATAGTCTCCAAATTATATTGTGGCTTCCAATCCCATTCTTCACGGGCACATGAATCATCCAAGCTATCCGGCCAACTGTCAGCAATAGACTGCTTCAATGGATCAATTTCGTACACCATTTCAAAATCGGGCTTGTGCTTCTTAATTTCCTGATAAATCTGTTCTGGGTCAAAACTCATAGAAGCAATATTGAAAGCGTTCCGATGCTTCAAACGTGCCGGTGCTGCTTCCATCAATGAGATAGCGGCATTGAGCGCATCGGGCATATACATCATATCCATATAAGTGCCCGGTTTCAGAGGACAAACGAATTTTTCTCCCTTCACCGCCGAATAGTATATATCCACAGCATAATCAGTTGTTCCACCTCCCGGAGGCGTTACATTCGAAATAATCCCCGGAAAACGCACCGAACGGGTATCTACTCCATACTTCGTATAATAATAATCACTCAGCAATTCAGTGGTCACCTTCGTCACACCATACATGGTTCGAGGGCGCTGAATCGTATCCTGTGGTGTTTGCACATGCGGAGTGGCTTCTCCAAATGAGCCAATAGAACTCGGAGTAAATACAGCACAACCATATTCACGAGCGACCTCCAATACATTCCACAAGCCATCAATACCAATCTTCCAAGCCATAGCCGGACGACTTTCAGCAACTACCGACAGCAAAGCGGCCAGATTGTAAATCGTATCAATCTTAAACTGTCGTGCCACAACTTCAATAGACTGACGGTCTGTAACATCGGCAATTGCCGATGGTCCCGTTGCTTTCAGTTCCCCTTTGGGCATAGCACTCGGAATGTATCCAGCTATAACATGGTCATCACCATAGCGTTTACGCAACTCTAATGTCAGCTCCGAACCAATTTGTCCGGTTGCTCCAATTACCAATATATTCTTCATACGCCTTATTTATAAGATCCCTATCCGTTAGAGACGCGCAAATATACATACTTTTTTTTCATTTTTCTATCATATTGCTATTGTTTATTTGAAGAAAAATCATGTCCTTTGTATCGTATAGTATTAATATGACATTTTTTAAATTACAAAATTATGTACGGGAAAATAAAAGAACACCTCAGCAACACACTTGCTGAAATCAAGCAGGCCGGTCTTTATAAAGAAGAACGCCTGATAGAGAGTGCACAACAAGCCGTCATCTCAGTAAAGGGAAAAGAAGTTTTAAACTTCTGTGCCAACAATTACCTTGGCCTGTCCAATCATCCGCGACTGATTGCTGCCGCCCAAAAAATGATGGATCACCGTGGTTATGGAATGTCTTCTGTCCGTTTCATCTGTGGCACACAAGATATACATAAAGAATTGGAAGCTGCTATCTCCAACTATTTCAAAACAGAAGATACAATACTCTATGCTGCTTGCTTCGATGCCAACGGAGGCGTATTCGAACCTCTCCTCACAGATGAAGATGCCATCATTTCCGATGCCCTGAACCATGCTTCCATCATCGATGGTGTACGCCTGTGCAAAGCCAAACGTTATCGCTATGCCAATGCAAACATGGAGGAACTGGAGAAATGCCTGCAAGAAGCTCAGGCACAACGTTTCCGTATCATAGTCACCGATGGTGTGTTCTCTATGGACGGCAATGTAGCACCCATGGATAAAATTTGTGATCTGGCAGAAAAATATGATGCTCTGGTAATGGTGGATGAATCACACTCCGCAGGTGTAGTAGGACCTACAGGACATGGAGTAAGTGAATTATACCAGACTTACGGACGTGTCGACATTTATACCGGAACATTGGGTAAAGCTTTTGGTGGTGCAATGGGTGGATTTACCACAGGTCCCAAAGAAATTATCGACCTGTTACGCCAGCGCAGCCGTCCGTATCTGTTCTCCAACTCCGTAGCTCCAGCCGTAATAGGCGCAGGAATCGAAGTGTTCAAAATGCTGCAAGAAAGCAATGAACTGCACGATAAGTTAGTAGATAATGTTAATTATTTCCGTGATAAGATGACTGCAGCCGGATTTGATATCAAACCGACCCAAAGTGCCATTTGCGCCGTAATGCTGTACGATGCCAAACTGTCTCAAGTGTATGCGGCACGTATGCAAGAAGAGGGTATTTATGTAACCGGATTCTATTATCCTGTAGTTCCGAAAGACCAGGCACGTATCCGTGTGCAAATCTCAGCCGGACACGAAAAGGAACATCTGGACAAATGCATTGAAGCGTTTATTAAGGTAGGGAAAGAACTGGGAGTATTAAAATAAATACGTGAAGAAGTAATGACTATATAATCTGTCTTTCCGGATTTTGTCTGAGCATCTGTTCTCTGCCTCATATCATAAGAAGCAAGACAGTTCCTTCCTCAACAAAACTCAGAAAGACAGATTATGAATATTTATCGTTCGCCCAACTTGGCATCCACAAAGAATATACCAGAAGCACCGGCTTTCTTAATCTTGTCAACAATACCGGCAGCTGTAGCTTCTTCTTCTACTTGCTCACGAACAAAACCCCACAAGAAATCCTGAGTTGCTTTATCCTTTTCAGCAGCAGCCACATCAACCAACTTGTCTATCATTTCAGATACACGACACTCGTGTTTATAAACTTGTTCAAACACTTCCAATGGAGTACCAAAATCATTAGGAACAACATCCACCTTGTCAATCTTGGCTTTACCACCACGCTTAATCACGTAATCAGCCAATGCGCAAGCATGTTCATTTTCCTCGTTCCATTGCTTCTTCAACCAATGGGCCATACCACAATAACCTTCTTTCTCCATATAGAAAGACATTGCCAAATAAAGATTAGCCGACCACATTTCAGCTGTGATCTGCTCATTAATAGCATTCTGTAATTTTTCAGTAATCATAATTATACTTTTTAATTAATTTGAAATCATTACAAAAATAACAATGATACATGCAGGTTGTTCATATAATAACATTTTTTATATAAAAATCCGGATTACCTCATGTTTCCCCTACTTGAACAGTGGCATTAAAATCCATATCCATTATACCAGTTCTTCCGAAATATATCCTTTCGGTAGTTCACGGCAATTATAACCGGAAGCCATAATCTCACCATAAGCACCGGCAGAACGCAATGCCAGCAAGTCCCCACGCTTCACCTTATTCAGGTCTATCGCCTTACCGAAAACGTCTGAAGATTCACAAACCGGCCCTACGACATCATAAGTTTCAATAGCATCTTCCGAAGTGATATTTTCTATTTTATGATAAGCCTGATACAGTGCAGGACGAATAAGATCAGTCATTCCGGCATCAAGAATAGCAAATTTCTTATTCACTCCCTGCTTCACATAAAGCACACGGGAAATCAACGAGCCGCACTGTCCGGTTATGGCACGTCCCAATTCAAAATGCAGGGTTTGCCAGGAACGCAGTTTTAAATGCTCGGCATAAGTAGAGAAATAGCTCTTAAAATCAGGTATTGCCTGACGGTTAGGGTGTTTATAATCAATTCCTAATCCCCCACCGACATTGATATGCTCAACACGGATACGATGCGCTTCCAATTTATCCTGCAATTCATTAATCCGGTTACAAAGAGCGACAAAATCACCCATATCCAGAATCTGAGATCCGATATGAAAATGCAGACCGATAAACTTCACATTCTTCATCTCCAGTGCCACATCTATCACATGCTCCATATCCTGCATGCTGATTCCAAATTTATTCTCTGCCAGGCCGGTAGTGATATTGGCATGGGTATGAGCACCCACATTGGGATTGATGCGAAAAGCCACATTTGCCACTTTACCTTTAGCCTCAGCCAATTCATTGATGACTTCCAGTTCAGGAATTGATTCTACATTGAAACAAAAAATCCCATAATCTAATCCGAGATTAATTTCCCAGTCAGCCTTGCCCACGCCGGCAAATACAATCTTATTTGCCGGGAAACCGGCCTTGATAGCCGCACGCACTTCACCGCCACTCACACAATCGGCACCCAATCCATTCTCACGAATAATAGAAAGCACTTTAGGATTGGCATTCGACTTCACTGCATAATGCACATCAAAATTGCCATACTTACCAGCTTCCGTACGTACACAAGCAAGAGTGTCACGCAACACTTTCGTATCGTAATAATAAAACGGTGTACGCAATTCACGAAATTTTTCTACGGGGAATATTCCTTTCATATTTTCCATCTGAGATATAATATATTTCTTTGTTTAGCTGAGAGCCTGCTCGCTATATTTTCTTCAAAGCATATTTCATTCAGGCTCTAAAAAAGAGCGCCTTTACTGTTTTCCGATAAAAGCGCTCATATAGTATTGGGGTAATCTTCTATTTATTCTTTGTTAAACAATACATCGCTAAGCGACTGCAAGGCCTGCTTCTTGTCACACTCCCGAATAAGGAAGGAAATGTTATAATTGCTACCTCCAAAAGAAATCATTCGTACCGGAATGTCGCGCATGGCATCCAATGCCTTAGCCTCAAATCCGACATTTTCCCATTCCAAGTCGCCCACTACGCAGACAATGCACATGTTTTTGTCTACAGTCACCGTACCGTACTTCTTCAAATCATCCAAGATTTCATTGAGATGTTTTGTATTATCAATAGACACAGATACTCCTACCTCAGAAGTACAAATCATATCAATGGAAGTCTGATAGCTTTCGAAGATCTCAAACACTTTACGCAGGAAACCATGCGCAAGCAACATACGGCTGGATTTTATCTTGATGGCCGTAATATTATCTTTTGCGGCAACTGCCTTTATTTTGCCTTTTTCAGTATCGTTGGAAATCAAAGTACCGGGAGCGGTCGGTTCCATTGTGTTCAGCAGGCGTACCGGAATATGGGCGTACTTGGCTGGCTGTATGCAGGTAGGATGAAGAATCTTCGCACCAAAGTAAGCCAACTCGGCTGCCTCTTCAAAATGAAGATGACGCACAGGGGCGGTTTTGTCTACAATACGCGGGTCATTGTTATGCATGCCGTCAATGTCTGTCCATATCTGAATTTCAGAAGCGTTGATGGCGGCACCAATCAGAGAAGCAGTGTAATCGCTTCCGCCACGTTGCAAGTTGTCGATTTCCCCATAAGCGTTACGGCATATATATCCCTGAGTGATATAGATTTCAGCTTCCGGATACAACTCCAGTTGCACATGAAGTTTATCCTTGATATAAACAGGATCGGGTTCCGCATTTTTATCAGTACGCATATATTCCAGTGCCGGAAGCAAAATGGATTTCACGCCGCATTCCTGCAAATAGAAGTTCATCATCGCAGTGGAGATCAGCTCACCTTGCGCCAAAACTACTTTTTCTTCAAACAGAGTAAAGAGATCTTTTGTGTACGAACGAATGTAGTCAAAATGAGATTTTATCAGTTCCAGACCTTTCTGTTTGTACTCAGGAGTAGAATACAACTCATTGACATGCTGTCTGTATTTGGCCTCCAGCGTATTGATAATCTCATTGGCTCCCTCCGGATTTTTCTTGTAGAGATAGTCCGAAATTTCCACTAATGTATTAGTCGTACCTGACATAGCCGAAAGAACAACGATCTTCCGCTCGCCATCGGTAATCAATTTGGCTACTTCCTTCATCCGTGATGCGGAACCTACAGAAGTACCTCCAAACTTTAAAACTTTCATCTTCGTTCCTAATATTAAATGATTATATATTATTATTTGTTTCTTCTGCAACGGATGCAGTTCCCGAATATTCGGATGTCACATCCATTATCCGATGATCCGCACAACGATAGACTTGCCCCGGAAACTCATGCAGCAATCGTAAGTTGTGCGTAGTCATTACAACCAAAGATCCTGCACGGCTGATATTATGCAACAATTCTACAATGTCACGTCCAGTCTCAGCATCCAGATTTCCGGTCGGTTCGTCTGCCAGCATAATTTCAGGAGAATTAAGCATGGCACGCGCAATGACGACACGCTGCTGTTCCCCTCCCGAGAGTTCATTAGGAAATTTATATCCTTTATTGCCCATACCCACTAATGCCAACACTTCGTTGATGCGGTCTGTTATCTCCATCTTGTTCTTCCAGCCGGTAGCTCTTAGGACAAAGGCAAGATTATCATTCACCGTACGGTCGGTCAGCAATTGGAAATCCTGAAACACGATACCCAATTTCCGGCGCAGTTGCGGAATGTGTTTACGCTTGATACGTTTCATATCATATCCTAACACCATCGCTTCGCCGGAGATCACATCCAATTCGCCATAGAAGGTTTTCAACAGGCTGGTTTTTCCTGAACCTACCTTGCCAATCAGATAGACAAATTCTCCTTTCCGCAACTCAAGATTCACCTGTTCCAACACACACAAATCTTGCTGGCATACTTCCACATCTTTATATTGTATCAGCGGTTCGAGCATTTTCAATTATCCAGTTTCCTATGTTAAGTTTTCAATCAATGTTTCTTCCACGAACCACTGTGGCGCACCTGCAACTCACGTGCCAAATCTTCAATGCTGTATCCTTTGGACGTAAGCAATACGATAAGGTGATAGATTAAATCAGCCCCTTCGTAAATCAGCCGTTCATCGGTACCATTGCATGCTTCGATCACTGTTTCCACAGCTTCCTCACCTACTTTCTGCGCCATCTTATTCACACCAGACTCAAAAAGGCTGGTCGTATAAGAACCTTCGGGCATCTCTTCATGACGTTTGGTGATAAAATCCTGAAGATGCTTCAGGAACATAACAGGCTGCTCATTCTTCTCACCCCAACATGTGTCTGTGCCAGTATGGCAAACAGGTCCTGCGGGATGCACCTGAATCAGCAATGTATCCTTATCACAATCCTCCTTCATGGAAACCACATGCAGAAAATTGCCACTCTCCTCACCTTTCGTCCAAAGACGGTTCCGGGTACGGCTGAAAAAGGTTACTTTACCGGTTTCCACCGTTTTGTCATAAGCCTCCTTATTCATGAAGCCCAACATCAACACCTTAGCAGTATCCGCATCCTGTATGATTGCCGGAACAAGCCCGTCCATTTTATCAAAATCCATATAGATAGTAGATAGTTATTATATTATTAATCGTAAAACACCACACAGCACGGTATGGCCATATTCATCACTTTCATATCATCCGCATCGGTATTCCTCGGGCACAAAGATACGATTTTAAATCGGGAATTTTAATTTCTCCGAAATGAAAAACACTGGCAGCCAATGCAGCATCTGCTTTTCCCTGCAAAAACACATCGCTGAAGTGCTCTTTTTGCCCGGCTCCACCAGAGGCTATGACCGGAACCGAAAGAAGATCAGACATCTTGGCAAGTGCCTCATTGGCATATCCGGTCTTTACACCATCATGGTTCATGCTTGTGAAAAGTATCTCTCCCGCACCACGTTCCTGTGCCTCTTTGGTCCATGAAAACAACTCTTTGTCCGTCTCCACACGACCACCATTCAGGTAGCATCGCCAACCGTCGCTATTCTGCCTGGCGTCTACAGCCACCACACAAACCTGAGACCCGAAGTTTTTAGCTATTTCGTCTATCAGTCCGGGATTACGGATGGCGGAAGAGTTGATGGAAATCTTGTCTGCACCGGCATTCAGCAAACGGTCCACATCGCCCAATTCATTGATACCCCCTCCAACCGTAAACGGGATGCTGATATTGGCTGCAATGCGTTTTACCAATTCGGCAAACGTCTTACGACCTTCAAAGCTGGCCGTAATGTCCAGAAACACCAGTTCGTCTGCCCCTTGTTCGCTATAGGCACGCGCCAACTCAACCGGATCGCCCGCATGACGCAGGTTCACGAAGTTGGTACCTTTCACAGTCTGTCCGTCTTTTATATCAAGACAGGGAATTATTCTTTTTGCTAACACCTTACTAATTTATGAATTACAAATTATAAATCTTTCGATTTCTTTCATCGTGACGCGCCCCTCATACAGTGCCTTACCAAAAATTACAGCAGGCACACCCGCATCAACCAATTTATGGATATCCGCCATGCCACTTACACCGCCACTGGCTATCAGATAAAGTCCGGGATGTTGTTCCAGCATTTCCTGGTACAACGCGATGGACGGTCCTTGCAACATGCCGTCACAACTGATATCAGTACAGATCACCTTACTGATCCCAGCCTCCACATATCCCTTCAGGAAAGAGAACAATTCGCAAGTGCTTTCATCTTTCCATCCGTTCACAGCTATCTTGCGGTCTTTTACATCTGCACCGAGAATGATCTTCCCATTGCCATAAACATTCAGCCAACGGGTAAACAGCTCAGGGTCCTTCACGGCAATACTACCTCCCGTAACCATCTGCGCCCCGTTTTCGAAAGCTATCTTCAAGTCTTCATCACTCTTTACTCCTCCGCCGAAATCTACAGCCAAAGAGGTTTGGGAAGTTATCCGGTTCAATACCTGATAGTTGACAATGTGATGCGAAGCCGCTCCATCCAGATCCACCACATGCAAACGACGGACACCGTGCGCTTCCATCTCCTTGGCAACTTCCACCGGATTCTCATTATACACCTTCTTACTGCCATAATCTCCCTGGGAAAGGCGTACGCATTTTCCATCAATGATATCTATTGCGGGAATCAGCTCTATCATGGGTTACAACTTTAAAAAATTATGCAAAATACGTTCTCCTACGCTACCACTTTTTTCCGGATGAAACTGAGTGGCGTAGTAATTATCTTTATGCAATGCCGCACTGAAAGGATGGATATAGTCCGTCACAGCCGCAGTACATTCGTTGACCGGCACATAGAAACTATGCACAAAATAAACAAATTCCTCTTTTGTAAAACCGTCGAACAAAGCGCTTTTCGTCTCAGCAATCGTATTCCATCCCATGTGAGGCACTTTATCTTCATGTTTTTGCGAAATGAAACGCTTCACCTCCGCATCAAAAATCCCCAGACAATCAGTGTCGCCTTCTTCCGAATGGCGACACATCAACTGCATACCCAGGCAAATGCCCAGCAAGGGTTGCCGTAATTCCTTTATCAAAGTATCCATACCGCTGGCACGCAAGAACTTCATCGTCGTCTCTGCTTCACCTACGCCAGGGAAAATAATTTTATCTGCCGCACGCAACACCTCCTTATCGGCCGTAATGGTCACCTCCACGCCCAAACGTTTCAAGGCATGATCCACCGAACAGATATTGCCTGCATTATATTTTATAACTGCAACCTTCATGAGTCTCTATTAGCTGAATATCACTGTCTTATTCTTATATGCCAGAACCTTACGTTCGATATGCTTCTGCACCGCACGCGAAAGGACTATTTTCTCCAAGTCCTTACCTTTATTGACAAGATCCTCCACCGAATCCTTATGGGTGATGCGGACAACATCCTGCTCAATGATTGGACCAGCATCTAGTTCCGTTGTCACATAATGGCTGGTAGCGCCAATAATCTTCACTCCACGTTCGAACGCAGCATGATAGGGCTTGGCTCCTACAAACGCGGGCAAAAATGAGTGATGAATATTGATAATCCGATTGGGGTATGCATTAATCATCTGTTCCGAAATGACCTGCATGTAACGCGCCAGTACAATGAAGTTCACATTATATTTTGCCAACAGTTCCATTTCTTTCTGCTCTTGCTCAGCTTTTGTTTCTTTGGTGATAGGGAACAGGTAAAAAGGTATGCCGAAACGTTCCGCCACATGTTGCAGATCGGGATGATTGCTTATAATAAGAGGTATCTCCACATTCCATTCGCCCGCAGTATATCGTGCCAGCAAATCGAACAAGCAATGCGACATCTTTGAGACAAAGATAGCCATACGCGGTTTTACATCCGAGAAGTAAAGACGGAAAGACATCTCATACTTCTGCGCATACAACGTTTTAAAATAATCTTCAATCTTCTCTTGCGGTATCAGGAAACCTTTCAATTCCCATTCAATACGCATGAAGAAGATATTCTCTACATGATCGACATATTGGTCCAAATAAACAATATTTCCTTTGTTTACTGTTATAAAGTCTGTCACCTCTGCCAATATTCCCGGTTTGTCCGGACAATGAAGCAACAGTTTCGCAGTTTTCATCATATCTACACTATCGTTTGAAATTACAACTTTCTCATTTTGGGTTGGCAAAAATAACTATTTATTGCAAAACAACGAAGTTTTCGAGCAAGAAGTTTAAAATCTACTATAGATTCTTTCGTTCCCGCTATAAAACCGATACAAGTATCCATCCAAAAAACGTTCTTAAGTTCTCCAACTTTTTTCATCATTATAACATTCTAATAATGAGCTACTAAAAGAAAAAGTGATAATTTTAAGCAAAAAAAGTTCTCTATATCTATTGCAGATTTCAAAATAATGCCTACCTTTGCAACCGCAATCGAGAGAGAAAGCAACGATAAAATGAAATGATGGTGCGTTAGTTCAGCTGGTTAGAATACATGCCTGTCACGCATGGGGTCACGGGTTCGAGTCCCGTACGCACCGCAACAAACATTGACTACCAATAGTTTACAAGATTAACACCCCAATTTTACACTCGACAAAGTAAAATTGGGTGTTTTGTTTTATTCAAGCAGATTGTTGCTTTGGGGTGTGGTTTACACCCAGTTTCTTGTTGAGTTCTTGGAACTTCATTTTGAACCATTCAAGAAGTGGCATCCCATCAATGCACAGTCTGAACACCTTCCCCTATTTCGCAATCATTATTGGCACTATTATTATCCGTTCTGTTTCGGACTTTATCACGTCCATAACAGCATTGCAGCATCTTACTTTCAAACTAACAACAGGAGGGTTAACAGGAGGAACACAAACCTCAACTTAAGCTCTCTAAACCTTAACTTCAGGACCGCCAAGTTGAGGTTTAGCCAACTCATCCATAAAGATTTCCACCCTCTTGGCATGATGGGCCACATAGGCTGCCGGACCGGCATCTTCACCAGCCAGGACATCACGCATGACCTCCGACTTACTGCTACCCGTAACCAGAAATATCAACCGATGGGCATTGAACAGTAGGCAACCGGTCATGGCAATGCGTTTACTGCCATTGTAGGGATTCACACTCAGCTCGTAAGGGCAGGAAGACGACAGGAGCCGTTCTTGTCCGGGAAAAATGGATGAGGTATGTCCGTCTTCCCCTATCCCCAGCAGGACGACATCGAAAACCGGAAGAGTACCGTCGTGAGGGACATTGCGACACACTAAACGGGAATAACGGACTGCTTCGCCTTCGGGACGGTTATCCCCATTTATCGGGAATATGTATTCGTCGGGTATTGCCACCTTGTCCAACAACAGGCGGCACATGGTGCCGTAGTTGCTTTCCGGAGATTCGGCGGGTACGCAACGTTCGTCCACCCAATAGATTCGCATACGAGACCACGGAGTGACATCACAGAATTCCCGCGCCCACAAATCGAACATGAGTGAAGGAGTATTGCCACCGCTGAAAGCGATATGGAAGATTCTGTCAGGTGCAGCTGCCATCAAGGCGATAAGATGCCTGATGAGGGAACGCGACGTTTCGGCTGCTGTAGGATATACATAGGTTATCATAACAATAGACAATATATCGAATAAGGTTTTAGGACGCTGATTCTCAATCACCCTGTTTCTTATTCTGTATAAACTCTAATTATAAATTATAAGTCATAAGCCATAAACCATAAGTCATAATTCGGAAATCATAATTCGGAAATTATAATTCACAATACCGGTCTGTATTCGTCAGATTCTTGCAGGGCTGTGTCCACTCGGCATTGTGCTCACGTATCATGGCTTCGCTTTCCAGCGGCCCCCACGTTCCGGCAGGATAGCCGTAGAGAGGTGCATCGGGATTTTCTTCCCAATAACGCAGCAGAGGGTCGAAAAAACGCCAGGAGGCTTCCACGGCATCGCTACGGGTGAAGAGCGTGGGATCGCCCTGAATACAGTCTTCTATCAGGCGGGCGTAGGCGTCGCCTGTAGGATAATCACCGCCCAACTGGTCGTAACTGAAATCCATCATCACCTGCTTCACGTCGAATCCCGAACCGGGTACTTTCATACCAAATTTCAGGACGATACCTTCATTGGGCTGCAAACGGAGAATCAACTGGTTGGCACGCGGACAATGGGTGCCTTGGCAACGGAACATCTGATGGGGCGTTTCGCGGAAATGCACAACGATCTCCGTGACCTTGGTGGGCATCTGCTTTCCGGTGCGGATGTAGAAGGGGACGCCGCTCCAGCGCCAGTTATTGATACCAATCTTCATGGCGATGTAGGTTTCCGTACGTGAGTCGCCGGGGATGTTTTTCTCCTCGCGATAACTTTTTCGGGCACCGGAGGAGAGATACTGCCCGCGGACGACATGGCTGTCCAAGTCTTCGGCAGTCAGCGATTTCAGCGATTCGTAGACTTTCACCACTTCGTTGCGGAAGGCGTCGGCAGTGAAGACAGCGGGCGGTTCCATAGCGGTGAGTGCCACCAACTGGATGAGGTGGTTCTGCACCATGTCGCGCAAGGCGCCAGTACCGTCGTAGAAACCGCCACGCTGCTCTATACCGATGTTCTCGACGGCGGTGACTTCTACGTATTCAATATAATTGCGGTTCCACAACGGTTCGAAGATGCCGTTGGCGAAACGGAAGGCAAGGATGTTTTGTGCTGTCTCCTTGCCGAGGAAATGATCGATGCGGTATATCTGATGCTCCTCGAAGACGGAAGCATAGATGCGGTTCAGCTCTTGCGCCGACTTCAGGTCGTAACCGAAAGGCTTCTCGACGATGATGCGGACACCGTGCCGATTCAGTCCTGCGGTTTTTAGATGCAAAGGAATGACGCCGTAGAGCGAAGGGGGCGTGGCAAGGTAGAACAACAGGTTGTCCGGTTCCTGCTCACCGGAGAACTCTTGCAGACGATGTGCCAGCAGAGTATATCCTTCCGTCTGGGCCGGGTCGATACTGAGATAGTGCAGATGGTTGCAAAAAGCTTCCGCTCCGGTCCGAACTGAGGCGGAGGAAGATGACGATGCGTCACGCACATATTCGGGATTAGGCGCGGTCGTAGCGGAGAGAGGTGCCAGTGCATCATGCATATATTCGCGATAGGTCTCGTCCGTATATCCGGTGCGGCCGATGCCCAGGATGGAGAATCCTTCCGGCAGGCGACCACCCGTATAGAGGGAATAGAGGGCGGGCATCAACTTGCGCCTGGTCAGGTCGCCCGATGCACCGAATATGACCATTATAAATTTACTCATAGCTTTCCGTTTGTTTTGTGTCTCCGCCCTGTCTTGTCCACTCTTCGTGGAAGAACTGCCCGCGGCATTCGTCCGTACGCTCGAAAGTGTGTGCACCGAAGTAGTCGCGCTGAGCCTGAATCAGATTGGCAGGCAGCTTGGGGGACACCAGTGAATAGAAATAGTTCATAGCAGCAGAGAAAGCGGGAACAGGCAGTTCCTCCTTCATCACATGCAACACAAGAGATTTCCAGCCCGGAAGCAGCCGACGTATCTCTTCCCTGAAATAGGGAGCGAACAGCAGATGCTTCGGTTGCGGCTGTGCCTCGAAAGCGACGGCAATATCATTCAGGAATATGCTGCGGATGATGCAACCGCCGCGCCACATACGGGCAATGGAGGCAAGGTCAAACTTCCAGCCGAAACTGTCGGATGCTTTCTGTAAGAGGGCAAACCCTTGCGCATAGGAGACCAGCTTGGAAGCATACAGGGCAGCATAGAGACTGTCCAGCATCTCCTGCCGACTGTAGACCGCCTGCGAACGCAGGAAAGAGAACTGCTTGGCGGCGGATTCACGCAAATTCTTCTGTGCCGAGAAGCTGCGCTCGAAGACGGCTGCGGCTATCAGTCCCAGGGGCATGCCCAGCTCCATCGCATTGATGACGGACCATTTTCCGGTGCCCTTCTGCCCTGCCGTATCCAGTATCTTGTCGATAAGGTAGCCGCCTGCCTTGTCTTTATGCTGCAAGATGCGGGAGGTGATTTCGATCAGATAGCTGCGCAGTTTTCCCTCGTTCCAATGGGCGAAGACGGATGCCATCTCTTCATTACTGAGTTGTAAGAGGTGCTTCATCACCCAGTATGCTTCGGCTATCAGCTGCATGTCGCCATACTCGATGCCGTTGTGTATCATCTTGACGAAATGTCCCGACCCTGCCGGACCTATCCAACCGCAGCAGGGTGTGCCGTCGGCGGCACGGGCGGCAATGCTCTGCAGGATGGGACGCACTTCCTCCCAAGCCTCAACGGAACCGCCCGGCATGATGGAGGCGCCATGCAGCGCGCCCTCTTCCCCACCGGAAACTCCGGCGCCAACGAAACGGAAACCGCGCGATTCCGCCAATGCCACGCGGCGATTGGTATCTTCGTAGTTGGAATTACCGCCGTCTATCACGATGTCTCCCGGAGAAAGAAGGGGGAAGAGTTGCTCCATCAGCTGGTCTACGGCGTCGCCGGCACGCACCATCATCATCACTTTGCGGGGAGTGGAGAGGGAGTCCACGAAATCGGGAATCGCCGTATAGCCCCGGATACTCTTCCCGTGGGCGCGGCCATTGACGAAGCGTTCCACCACTCCCTCCTCCACCCCGGGAAGGGTGCGATTGTACACAGCCACGTGCCATCCTTTGTCTGCCAGGTTCAGTGCCAGATTCTCTCCCATTACGGCAAGCCCTATCAGGCCTATATCCGCTTTTTGTCCATTTTCTATCATAAGTATTTCTTTTTATTAGTTGACGAGTTTTAAGTTGACAAGGGGACGAGGGGAATGGCCTTTGCTGCAAGAAGAAACAGTTTGCTCCTGTCAGCCTGTATCCTGTTAACTCGTAACTTGTAACTTGTAACTCGTAACTTGTAACCTAAAATCAATACAATGGAAACAATGCGTAAAAGGGATTTGTTCGTGCGGATTCCGAATAAAAATCGTACATTTGTGCCGGAACTACATATCATTGGAAAACTTGAAATCTATTATGAAAAAGAAGCTACACATCGGCCTGTTGCCGCGCATCATTATCGCCATCGCATTAGGCATCCTGTTCGGCAACGTACTGCCCGCCGGACTGGTCCGTCTATTCGTCACGTTCAACGGCATTTTCAGCGAATACCTCAATTTCTCCATACCGCTTATCATCGTGGGACTGGTGACGGTTGCCATAGCCGACATCGGCAAAGAAGCGGGAAAACTGCTACTGCTCACGGCACTGATAGCCTACGGTGCGACCCTATTCTCCGGCTTCCTCTCCTACTTCACCGGAGCCGCACTCTTTCCGCACCTGATTGAAACAGGCGTACCGCTGGAGGAGGTCAGCGAGGCGCAGGGCATAGCACCCTTCTTCTCGGTAGCCATTCCGCCGCTGATGAACGTGATGACCGCACTGGTGCTTGCCTTCACCTTGGGTCTGGGACTGGCGCAGCTGAAGAGCAATGCGCTGAAGGACGTGGCGCGCGACTTTCAGGACATCATCGTGAGAATGATCAGTGCAGTCATACTGCCGTTGCTTCCCATCTACATCTTCGGCATCTTCCTGAACATGACCCACTCGGGACAAGTGTTCTCTGTGCTGATGGTATTTATCAAGATTATCGGAGTGATTTTCCTGTTGCACATCTTCCTGTTGGTATTCCAGTACTGCATTGCCGCACTGTTTGTCCGCAAGAATCCTTTCCGGCTGTTAGGACAGATGATGCCCGCCTACTTTACCGCACTGGGCACGCAGTCGTCCGCCGCCACCATCCCCGTCACCCTAGAGCAGGCGAGAAAGAACGGAGTGCCGGGTGACATTGCAGGATTCGTCATCCCACTGTGCGCCACAATACACCTGTCGGGCAGCACCCTGAAGATTGTGGCCTGCGCCCTTGCGCTGATGATGATGCAGGGGATGCCTTTCGACTTTCCGCTCTTTGCCGGATTCATCTTTATGCTGGGCATCACGATGGTAGCGGCGCCCGGCGTTCCCGGAGGAGCCATCATGGCTTCGCTGGGCATACTGCAATCCATGTTAGGGTTTGACGAATCGGCACAGGCGTTGATGATCGCGCTCTACATTGCAATGGACAGCTTCGGAACTGCCTGCAACGTGACGGGAGACGGAGCCATTGCGCTGGTAGTGGACAAGATTTATAAGCGTAAGCCTGCGGATCATAACCCGTAACTTTGCAGCTTGTAGCCAGTACACGGCCCGAGATAACTACCTCTTCGAACCAATCCTCACTATCCTCCCGAGCCTTGCAGCCGAAGAGAGATAAAAAAGACAAGCAGTAAGCATAAGTTTTTCATACGCATTTTTATTTAATAGTACATAAATCAACGCACCGTCGCAGACAGGCTCTTTGTTTGTCCGGCACCCCTGGGCGCATAAGCCGACTGCATGGTAGCAATGCCTATCTGACTACTTATCAGACAGGACAGGAAGATAGCGCTGCTCGCCGTCACTGAACTTATCTCCCTCGGCAACCACCCGGCAAATCCAAACCGTGGCTTCACTTGGGGCATTCAGAGCAAACGATACGGAGACGGTAGCTCCGGCAAGTGCGCTGAACGCTTGTTGATGAGTGGACAGGATTTGGTTTGTCTGTGGGTCTATAATGTCCATTCGGACGGTTCCCTGAATATCCTTGTCCGACAGATTGGTGATTCCCGTAGGAATGACTACCTTATCTCCTACACGGACAAAACGGGGTATGCTAGGCTGCACCATAAACGGCTTGACTGCCTTTGCCTTAGCCGTTATCTGCCCGAAGTCCATGTTCCGCGTATGGGCAAATCCCATGAACTTCCATTCGGTCAGGCTTTCGGACAGAGTGAAAGAGAAGGTGACAACTCCACACGTGTCCGTACGAAGAGCAGGATAAAAGAAAGCGGTCTCCGCAAAGTTCTCACAGATAGGGACGTAGGGAGAATCGTCTATCAATGCCGCATCCGCAGAAGCACATTCAACCACGCTAAGGATATTTCCGTCAGTCACTTCAAAACCGTCAGCCGATGGAACTTCCGCATCACGGCTGACCAATGAGGATATCAACTTACGTCCACGCCACTTTGTAGGGGAAATACCCCCAAAACGCGGCCCCCGCCAAAGAGGAGCGTCCAGCGTACTATAAGCATCCCACCAACGTATCCCCCGCAACGTACTGCCCGCATAGGGGAAACGACTATATATCCCAATAGAAGGACTCAAACATATCATGGAAGCATTGACATCGAAATTAGAATAAGGAAAGTTCAAGCGGAAGAACCAGTCATTTTCATACAGTCTGTCAAGAGAAGCATCATAAAGGGTGGCAAGCAGTTGCGCATCAGCCACTCTCTTGTCCGGATGCGTAATCCGGAGCCGCCATTCTTCTTTGCTGCCCGGTTGCAACCTGTTGCGGAACGCAATCCACTTCAGTTGCAGATATTTTTCCGAATGGGGACGGGTGATCCTCACTTGCTTGGAGTACAGCTTTCCCTCGCGCATAAAGACGAATCGCACGGTGATTCCATTCCCATATTCCAGCTTATAGGAATAGGTGAACCGCCGGATTTCATTATCAAGAATCATCCTCTTGGACTCAATGCGCTTGTCGCCACAGAAGACATCATAGAACAGATAGACATCTTTCTCACTGCTACCCACATACAAGTGAACCGGACGGTCGCCTTCAAACTCTTTTCCGTCCTGATAGAACCATTCCGGCGTATGTATCGGCGGACGGCGGTCCGCCAACGAAAAGAGAGTGAAATCATGACGTACCGAGCATCTCCTTCCCCGTTCGTCAAGCACCGAAACTACCATCGCGTAGCGTCCTGGAGCAAGGGTGAACAGTTCATCGGGAACAAAAAAGGTATTGGTCTCTACCGTACGGCGGCATACCTCATGAGACTTGCGTCCCCTCTCATTCAAAGCATACACCACACAAGTGGCTTGCAAGGACAATTCTTGAGCGGAATAATTTATAGCCATCACCTTTATGGCTTCCCGTTTCTCAAGTGCCACTTCATTCGACAAACCGTTTATACCCAACGCTACGGACCGATGGTCTACCGGCAAAAACAGAGTACCACTCCCCACCTCTCCGGTCCGACTGATGACATCGGCCGTTATTTTATAAAGGTAGTTACCTTCTATCATAACAGACTCGTAGTCGTCCGGCATGCGCAGGAAGACCGGGAAACGGAAGTTACCATCGATATCGGTCTGTACCTCTCCTGCATCCAAGGTAATTACATTGGCAGGATTCCTCCAATATTTGCAGGCCGCACGGGTCACTTTATACCGAAGCCTGCATCCCCCTACCGGAACACCCGCAAATGTTTTTGCCTCACCGCTGATCAACAAGGTATCTCCTACGTCGTAAGCAGACTTATAGGGATGGAAGAGGACATCAAACGTCGGACGCTTGTACTCATCCACACGGATATAGCGCCTTTCACCAGCCTGCACCGTCAGCTCGTACTCTCCCGGATGAAGCGTTTCAGGAAGCATGAAGTCACCGTGGAAAGCACCAAATTCATCGGTTTCGAGAGAGAGTTTACCCACCTCCTTCCGATTGGCATCCTGCAACACAACCTCATTGCAGTCTCCGGAAATGACACGCACCGAATCATCAAACTGCTCATACGCCACCCCTGAGACATGCAATGTCTGTCCGGGACAATACAGGGCACGGTCGGTAAAAAGGGAAACATGCTTTTTCCACTTCGGGGCAATAGAGGCATAACGTCCCCTGTTAAAGAAACCGGCAAAGCTGATTTCCATGTAGTCGGCCCCCGGCTTACGGACGTTTATCCCCAACCAGCCTTCCTCACTGGGTGGAGTAAAGGTGACAGTCCCTTGGTCGTTCGTGGGGTATGTCTTGATTAAGCGATAGCCTCCATTTGGCGACACACGGTAGTAGGCCACTTCCGCACTTGCTACCGGATGTCCCGTCAGGCGGTCGACGACCCAGACTTCCTGCTTTCCGCCCGGCAGTCCCAACGAAATGACCTGCAAGGAAGAAACGTATACCTTTCCGTATGCCGTGTACTTGTGATGACCGTCGGGGATAGACTTCATCACGTATATACCCTCGGCGGGAAACGTATAGCGCAATAAAGCATACGTTTCCTTATAGTCCGGAGTAGCAGCCAGCGAATAATGGCGGGTACTGACCAATTTACCGTATTGGCTTACCGTGGATGCCGTGATTTCCTTTTCCAAGATACTGCTTGTGACAGGCAGGTTCATCCGGTAAAGCTCCACGGTTAGCCCGGACAGATTACGGTACTTCACTTCCAAGTCTACCTCCTTTCCCGGATAGACAAAAGGTATGTCCACCCCCAATCTGGGAGTAAGCACTTCGGCAACCTGCTCTTTCAGGTCGTTGGCAGCAGACGACTGGGGATATTTTTCAAGTCCGGACCGGGCGGCGTGCAACTTGGCGATATAATCCCGCTTCCTGTCGTAACGTTCCGCCAATTGGCAATAGATCTCTCCACAAAGCGGGGAAGCGGAGAACTCCTCGGCCCATTGTTTCAGAAGGGCTATCACTTGATCATCGCTCAACTTCAGACTTTCACCCACACCGCCGCGATTAATATCGTTTCCTTGATAGTTCAGTTTGTCGAGCATCAGCAACAAGCGGGCATCCGTCATGCCCTGCTTCCGATAGAAGTCTATCAAATCGTCATAAATGGACAAAGCCTCGAGTTGCACCTTTTTAGCTAATGCAAAATCGGGAATGAAGTAGCTGGCCAAACGAGAAATGGCCTGTCGGGCAAGCAACTGGTACATATTGTCTCCGCAATACTTCTCACTCATTTCCTTGCTAATGGTCATCGGGCGGTAATCCGCAGCGGACTTACGGGCAAGCAGTTCCTTGTCTTGCAGTGAAAGGCGGAAACAAGTGAGGGCGGTGTCTATGGCAGCCTCATCCCGCTTACTGGTAGCGAGCAGATAGTGTCCCAACAGGCTGTTCAGTATGGCCTTGTGTACTGGGTCTTTCTCCTCTTCCGCCCAAGCTTTCAATCTATGCAACTCACAGTTCAGGCTGTCAAGAGTGACATCAATGGACAAGGCAGCTTGGGTCAGGTGCGCCTTCATCATCTGAGGCACATTCTTCTCCTGCCGGGCGCGCTCGTAAATCTTCTGCAACTCCGGGATGGCGGACTTGAGCAACTGTTTTTGTTCCCATGCCTCAACTTTCTTCCACATTTGCTCGTAGGACTGAGCGGAAACCCGAAACGGCAGGCAGATAAACATACATATAATGCCGGCCCAATAAAATTTATTTTTCAT
>Ga0137307_101442_pt1 | contig 21015 bp, 20 predicted proteins | sample NAcewD2O_March_2_FD_97180 | JGI IMG/M metagenome (GOLD analysis project Ga0137307, IMG submission 97180) | Mouse cecal microbial communities from Vienna, Austria - N-Acetylglucosamine amended D2O_March | ecosystem: Host-associated > Mammals > Digestive system > Large intestine > Cecum | place... | reverse complement strand
TAGATACAGATCAAAAAAATCATATACCATATTCGATTAATAGAAATAGAACGATTGATATCAGGTATGCTAACAGGAGACATGTCAATAAAATTCCAGATGGTTGTGTAGTTGACATGCAGATTCCAATGGAAACCTTTTTCCCAGATTTACTCACTAGCCCGCTTCTGCTCACTAGCAGAGTTTTTGCAGAAGTAATCAATATGTATTCACCGGAAACTCTGTTTCGCATTATATATTTGCTGGATTATGAGAGTGGTGTATATGCAACATATCATATGCCGTTTTTGGAAGAGGTGGACTGTTTATCAGACAGAACAATGAAAAGTCATGGTGGGACAGATCTAATTCGAATCATACTGGAAGAAAATAAGATTGCTGCCAAGTCAGTCTTTCGGATTGCTGGATATACGCATCCATATGTAATAGGGCGCCTAGATTTTGTTGAGAGCATATTAAGAAGAAATGTAGAAGGGATTACACTTGAAGAATTAGAACTGGCATAAAAATATTGAAAGGCGGAGAATAATGGGAAAGGAAATAGATGAAGCAGGTGCAGCTATGGCGGAAGCTATAAAAGAAATGACAGCAGTGCTTTTAGAAAATTATATTAGTGATGATTGGAATTATGCAGTAGATGGGGCTGTTATCAGTTGTGATCAAATGAGTGAAGAACCTGTTGTGATCAAATATGAAAATGGGTGTCTGAAAATGGGCATAGCAGGAACAGAAATTAATAAGAAAGTAATAGAGGGTGAATATGAGCAAGGATACAAACAAATCTATGAAGCCGGAGAAGAAGTGATTAGGACATTATCAGCGGTTCATGCAAAAAATCAATCTAGTAATGGTCTTGCTTTTGCAACAATATCAGATTGTATTTGTTTACGTGATAAAGAGGAGAATGGGTTACAAGATAGGGCGAGTATGATCAGCATAGGAAACTGTAAGATGCTAAAAGAATCAGATATATTAGAAATAGAGACAAGACAAGAAAAAGCAAAAATATTTGGAACTTGTTATTGTCTTATGAAACCGATAACTGAGTGGACAAATCCTATTTGTATGGAGGATGTAATTGGTATTCATGAAGAAGATAATATCTCAGCAGGTGTGGGAAAAGTATTAGATAAACCATTGTTTTGTTCAGTGCAGGAACATCACAAAACGATGGAATGGGATACGGAAAATGGGAAAAAAGAGGGATTGACAAGATTTTCTAAGCTACTTTGTACTAGAGGTGGGGTTATTACTATTAAATGGTCAGGACAGTCACCATATGGAGATAATGTATTAAATAAAGCGTTAACTATACAAGAATTTAGGGCGAGGTATGAATTATTTATTTCCAATCTGATAAACGAATATGGTATACAAATGACTACAGAGCAAATAGGAAAAATTATATATGTAGAATCATCGGGTACGGGATTCGATGATATGGGAAGGTTGTTTATAAGATTTGAAATCCATAAATTTTTTGAATATATGGATCCGAACAAGATTGATGAAGCAAATAAATATTTTAAGATCTTGAAAGATCAAAAAAGTGGAAGCTGGAATGGTCATCAGATAAAGTATGGGGATAAATTTGTTGACTTACATCCTACTTCAACTATAAAAGATAGTGATTTACAATATTTGGCATTACAATATGCAAAAGAAATTGACAGGGAAGCAGCATATAAGTCTATTAGTATGGGGATGGGGCAGATATTAGGCGTTAACTATAATATGCTTGGTTTTACATCTGCGGAAGAAATGTATGATATGATGTCAGACTGTTATGAGAATCAGATAGAAACAATGATTAGTTTTATCCAAATAAGAGGATTAGATAAAGGAACAATAAAAGAATTAATTAAAGGTTATAACGGAGAAGGAAATGTTGCAGCTTATGAGAAGCTTTATAACGATGCAGTATGGTAATTATCTCTTTTAAATGATTGGAGACTAGACAATATGAAACTTTTTTTGAAAGAAAAACTACAAATTGTATTTTTAGCAGCAGGACTTATGACGCAGGTAACAGAATCAGCAGATGCGCAGTATAAAGAATCAGAACAACAATATTCAGAAGAATGGGAAACACAGATGGCAAATGATTATTTTCATCTTGTGGAATGGCAGGATATGGTAAAACAATCAATTTTTGCAGACTTAGCAGAGAAATATAAAGGCGAAGGGGAACATTCTTTTCAGTTGATGGATACTTGTCTTGTTCAGAACGCTAATGGAGAAAACTGTGAATTATATTTGATACAGTATAGTGATCGTCTTGCAGAGGAGCCAACTTGGGGATATTTTTGTCGTGGTATCCTGATGAATTATGACCAGAACAGCAGTGAAGTTTTGTTTGAAGTGGAAAAAGACTATAAACTGGCATCCTTTGGCGGCGAATATTATGATATACAGACATGTGACCTTGACGGAAATGGAGAGGAAGATATAATACTATTGTTAGGGGAACACAGATTTCAGGGAGCGAAATATTATATTCCCGATATCTATTGTTTAATAGGATTTCAGGATAAAGGAAAGTATTCCTTCATCACTTGCCATGAGCAAAAATGGTTGGGTGATATTCTTACTCCATTATATGAAGATGAACATGATAACAGGAAAATACAGAATATTGCAGCGGAATTAAAAGCTCATTTTCAAAATACAAAGCTGGACGAGCAGAAGGACAAGGAGAGGACCGTTGAAGATTATATTCGTAAAAAAGAAGAAAAAATTTTAAGCAAATTAGACGGGCGCTCTCTGTTTTATGACAGAAAAGTGATTGGGGAGAAATTTTATATAAATGAAGATCAAAAGATACGAAAAATTATGGTTTGTGTGGAAAGTGGGTATGCTGGTGTCAGCATAGCAAAGCAAATTGCAGTGTATATAGTTGATTACCAGACGGAGGAAGTGGAGAAACAGATTGTCCCGCCTATATACGAACAAATATGTAATGAGTATGGTCTTTTCACAGAAATTGAAGTAGAGGAGCTTGCTTATAAAGATGAAAACGGAGACGGAAAAGAGGATATCGCCATAACCGTAGTTTTTACCAATGGAGAACAAGGTAAAAATAAACAAGAGTCAAAATACAAGATTCTTTATTTTATGAGTAATGATAACGAAAATGAATTAAAATTATTTAATAACGCAACTGTTACACAAATTAAGGATTATTCGAATTAGTGTGGGCAGCAAAGGATGGCAAGCAATTACAGGAGGTGCAAAAGTGAAAAAAGATACCTTGGTTATTTGATATTTTTATGAAAATGTTTTATTTCAAGAAAGGATAGAAAACAAATGAACCGAAAAATCACACTGGATATCACGATCATCATATCCGCCATAACAGGTGCGGTTCTGTCCTATACTTATCTGCAAAAGCCGATGGAGAAATACACCAGCCTTTTTATTCTTACGGCAGTGATCATATTTTTCCTAGTGATGACAATTCGTGATGCGGTAGAGGGAAAGAGCTTCCTAAGGTATGACATGAAACGGGCAGGGATATCAGAGCTGTTGCTGCTTGGGGAGGACAACAACGTGACCGATACATGGGATATATATGGAAAAACCTCGATCGTTTTTGGCAGGGACGAAGGGGAATTTCAAGTAGATGTGAACCTCAAAAATACCGATTATGCGGGGACTGTGGACGGAGAACACGCTGTCATGAACTACAGTGGCGGGGGCTGGTACATAGAGGATCTCGACAGCGAAAACGGCACGCGTATCCAGCGCGGCGGGGAAGGAAAGATGTACAAAGTCTCCTCGCGGGAACCATGCAGGATAGAGCAGGGGGATGTCATTTATCTGGGACTGGCGCCAGTGAAGGTGCAGTAATAGATATAAAATACGAAAAAGGAGATCGCAGACAAAGATAATGAAAAGAAAACATATTTTTATAATATGTATATTATGTATGAGTGTATATATACTGATTGATTCTATAAAGATAAAACAGCCAAGAAAAATGACAGTGGAAGAAACTGTTGATCTTTTGCTGAAATACATTTATGATGTGGATTATTTTCCATTATGCAAAGAATTTCATTCGATAGAAGAGGGACCTTTGTTGACGGTTTATGCTGATATAGGATTTCCTGCATATGAGTTCGAACTTCCAGATAATAATAATCATCCTACAGTACAGATATTTTGTGATGGTGAAACAGAGAACGGGGATTATCTGGGGCTGGGTGTTTATATCTGGACGCCTGTAGGCCTGCATGCTGATGAAGAAGAACGAGAGTATGACCGAGCTGAATTATATTCATATTTTCTGGTGAATCGCTTCACAAAAGAGATTATTCGCCAGCGAGATATGGATGATGACGGATGCTGGATATATGATAAAAAATATTATGAAATGGTACAGGATTCTTTCATTAAGAAAGATTATTATGAATAGTGATGTGGTGTTCCGTGAGGAAAATATTGAAAAAGACAAAAGTAAAAAGAATTTTAATATGCTGTATTTTACTGGGAGTTGTATGTATGTGTGGGGCAGCATTTACCAAGATACATAAGCAGAAAAAAATGACAGTAGATGAATCAGTTCAGCAATTAATGGATTACATTTATGGTGAAGATTACTTGTCATTGTGTACAAAATATTGCTCTAAAGAGGATAAAACATTGCTGACAATTTATAATTCTGAATGGGTGAGATATCCTATCTATGAGTTTGAAATTCCTGACGATCAATATACGATACGACGGCAGATTTTTTGTGTAGGGGAGACAAAGAATCGAGAATATCTCGTTATGGGAGTTTATTCATGGAAATATTATATGGATAATGGGGAACGATTCTACATGGGTCCCAAATTTTTGTCCAGATATGCAGTGAATCGAATTACAAAGGAAATCATTCAAGAGCGGTATCAAATTGATGGATGGTGGATTTATAATGAAAAATATGAAGATTTAATACAAAATGATAGTTTAATTTATAAGAATTTGTATAAATAGAATAGTTATGATTTGTTGTGGTGGGTTTGGAGCTGTTGAAAAAATCCAGAGCCAGTATTGATTGATAAGACAGAGAATAATTACTATGGAGGAGGCAGAGAATTTGTTGACGAAGGCGTTCATACGGCTGGAAAAATACGAATTATTTCATATTCGGCAGCAATTGCTGTCAGATGACTGGGAGCTGTTCTGTGGCGTTCTCCCCCGGCTGGTGAAAGCAATCGAGGGCAGAATCACAGACAGCTCCCTTTTTTGGAGGACGATCTGGAAGTGATGTGCGGCGGATACATGGAGGAAGCAGAGACAATTTGTCATATATACACAAAGGAGGTAGATACAGATGGGAAGTAAAAAAAGTTCGTTCCATATGGGAGATGAATTTAATGGAAAGGGGGAGAAGGTTTATCTGCGGGCGACTACATGTAAGACTTATGAGCCGCTCTCGCAGGAGAATGTACGTCTGACGCCTGATTTTAAGGCGTTTGTAACCAAAACGCTTGGCGCTGTGCCATTTATGGAGGCAGGAGGAGATCTTGGGTCGCTGGCAAAGGCAGCGGGCGCACTTGCCGCTGTGGGTCAGACCATCATCAAAAAGGATAGCGAGACAGGAAAGTACCAGATTAGTTTCCGTGTCAGTAAGATGCGGCTCACAAACGGGTCGTATCTTCATCAGAGCAAACAGAAGAAAAAGTAAAGGAGAGTAAACAGAACGATGAGCAATTTAATCAGATGCCAAAATGGACACATGTTTTCCAGCAGGCGTTACGGGACGGTATGTCCGTACTGCAATATCGAGACTGCGACAAGGGAGAAGAAGGAGATCGGACAGACAGACACAGAGATCGAGGAAGCTCTCTTTATGAAAGAAGAAAATCCCGTGTGCGGCTGGGTGGTCTGTGTGGCAGGGCCGCGCAGAGGCAAGGACTATAGGGTGATGGCGGGCAAGAATTTTGTCGGCAGGGCGGATGACATGGACATTCAGATACTGGGAGACAACAAGATCTCACGGAGAAATCACTGTGTGATTGTCTATGATGAGAAACAGAGTAAGACAGTGCTGCTGCCGGGCGACAGCAACGGCATTGTGTATCTAAATGGCGAGGCGGTGTATGCACCAGCGCAGTTACATGAGTATGACGTGATCGAGATGGGTGAGAGCCAGTTCCTGTTCATACCTTTCTGTGGTGAGCATTTCAAGTGGGAGTAGGAGGAAAAAAGATGGAAAGGGAAGAAATCGTCATATTGGCAATCTATCTGTTTATTCTTATTTTGACCGCAGCCCGTTTCCTGTCTCCTGCAAAAGCGGCAGGAAGGGTTATGCGGCGGTTTCGTGTCGGGAGAGCGATGACCATAGGAACCAGACAGGTTCAGGAGGACAATTATGGGATTTGTCAGGGGCCCGACGCATTTTTGGCAGTGCTTGCCGACGGCATGGGCAAAAGTTACGGTGGGAAGGTGTCGTCGAGAATTGCCGTGGAGACACTAAAGGATATGTTTACCTGCTATCAGTCCGCCGAGAATCCTGCCTATTTTTTCCAACGGTCTTTCCGCATGGCAAACAGCGCGATTCTTGACGAGCTGGATGACGGCAGGGGAGGCGCCAGTGTAGGGGCAGTGCTGATTCGTGACAATCAACTCTACTATGCAGTCGCTGGCAATGTGAAGGTTGCCGTATACCGCAAAGGCGGACTGGTGCCGCTCTCCACAGGACATACAATCGACATGCTCGCGGAAGGGAAATTTATGGAGGGCACCATCACAAGACAGCAGGCACTGGAACTGCTTGAAAATAAAAGGCTCTACAATTATATCGGACAGGACGGTTTTGAGGAGATCGAGTTCTTTGACACGCCGGTGCGCCTGAAGGAGAAGGATATCGTGGTGCTGATGAGCGACGGGCTCTACGAGGGGACAGACTGGAAGCGCATCGAGGAGCTGCTGGCAGGACGCGGCAAGTTACAGCAGAAAGCCTATGAAATCATAGAGGCAGTCAACACCGGGATACAGAAGGAAAAGGATAATGCCAGCATCGTGCTGGTCGAGGGATTTGTATGAGGAAATATAACAGCAGCATCAAGACGGCATTTCTGTCAGAGGCAGGAAGCCAGTTGAGCAACAATGACTATTTTGGCTTCGTGGAGTTGGACAACTATGCGTGCTATGTCATAGCAGACGGCATTACAAACATGCGCGAGGCGCTGGGGGCGAAGGCGGCGATCAGCGCGGTGATTGATGCTTTCCAGAGAGAGCCGGGTATCAGCAAACGGAAAATAAAAGGATACTTGAAATCAGCCAACAGGGAGCTTTTACAGGGAAAGAGTTATGAGAAACAGAAGGCATCTGTCACGGCAGTGGTGACGGATTATGTGAAATTTCGGTACGGACACGTGGGAAACACGCGGCTGAGGCTGTATCGTGAGGGAAGATGCATTCTGACGACATTGGATATGTCACTCAGTCAGGACATGGTGCAGGAGGGGGCGATTACTCAGGACAAGGTTGCACGCCATGAGGAGCGCAACAACCTGTATGCCTATCTTGGCAGGGAGCATTTCAAACCCTTTTTATCCAAAAAGAAAAAGTTCTGCAACGGGGATATCATTACGCTGTATACGCGCGGAATCTGGGAGAATGTAGACGAAGGCGAGCTTGCAGATGTTTTTTCAGAAGCTGGAAATGAGCCGATGGAGGAATGCGATAAAGTGGAGGATTTGCTGCTCTCCCGCCAGCCGGCAAATCTGGAAAACTATACATTTGCGGCCATTTATATCGAAAAAACATTTACAGACCCGGAGCGGAAAAAGAGAATAAAAAAAGCAGTCACAATATCCATCACGATTCTCATGATCGCAGCAGTGGCAGCACTTATTATATACCTTTGGCACAGAGGCAGAGTGCAGAAGCGCACAGATATGGAGCAGTATTTTTCCAATGCGCAGCAGTACATAGAAAGCGATAATTTTCTACGTGCGAAAGAGGAGTGTGCGAAAGCGCTTGAACAGGCGCAGAAGCTAAAGGACAGGGAAGCGGTGAACAGATATCAGACATATCTGATGTGTATGGAGTCTGTCATTGGTGCAGACGATGCCTATACAGGCGGTGATTATGCGGGTGCAAAGGATGCCTATATCAAGGCGGGCGAACAGGTTCGCTATGCGGACAATGCTGGGCTTATGTACATTGAGCGTAAATTAAGACAGATTAGGGAGTATGAACAGGTTTTTGACAGTATCGAGCTGGGGGATAGGCTGTTGGAGCATGACAACTACGAGCAGGCAGAGGAGAAGTATCTGGATGCGAAGGCAAAAGCGTCCTCCATTTATTTTAATGATGGGAAGCAGCAGGCACTAGATGCATTAGATAAGCTATATGAAGAGTGGAGTGCTGTCAAGGAAGAGGAAGAGAAGGAGAAAAAGGAACAGGAGAAGCAAAGTGAAGAACAGGCTGCGAAGCTTGCCGCGGAACAGGCTGCTGCGGCAGAGTTAGTCAGACAGGGCGAAGAAGCCTTCTCACAGGGAGACCTTGATGGAGCCAACGTGTTTTACCTCATTGCTATGGAGAAGTATGCGGCTCTTGACGATACTGCACAGATTGAGTTTTTGAATATGAAAATTGCTGCGCTGAAAGAAAAACAGGAGGAAGTCGAGGAAAGGGTGGAGGACGCGAAGGCGCTCGAGGAGTTGGCACGCCTGCTGGAAGAACAGAAGGACTATGCGCAGGCAAAGATACACTACCAATATGCCAAGGCGGTATATGTCGAAATAGGTAAAAATAACAAAGCGGACGAGGTGCAGGGAAAGATAGACCTCATCGACGCCAAGGAGGCACAGGAGGAGAAAGAGAAACAGAAAGAAAAGGAAGAGCAGGAAGAGAAAGAAAAGGCTGAAAAAGAAAAGGCTGAAACAGAGGGATAAGATGACAGAGGAAAAAAATTTGATTATGAGAACTATATAAAGAGGCAGCTCAGAGAGATTGATGACCTTGATGAGCGCAGATATGCCAAAGAGCTGCTCCTTGGAAGCCTTGGGGAGCTGGCTGCATGGACAGAGGAAAAGTACAAAGCATTAGAACAGCGTGTCAGGGAGGAACTGGACAATCCATGGGAAAACTTCCAGATATCTATGACCATCATCGACAAGGCAGATTATGATCCGATCAATCCGTTCTGGTGTCCGGTATGTGAGGAGGATCTCAAACCGCCAAAAGGCAGCGGTCGCATAACTATTTATCTCATGGCAGACGACACAGAATGTCAGAGCTTCATGGAGCAGGGGAAGGCATCAGCAACAGACCGGGAGACAGGACAGCAGCTATGTTACCGCATCATGAAGCCGGAGCGGTATCAGGTATGTATGGAAAGACTGTATACACTTTTCATACGAAACCATGTCCCGTGGCAGACTGTGCAGACCGGACACCTAGAGCGTTTTTTTGATTTGGTGCCGGACGAATCGGTTTCCGATAAGGCACAGCCTGTGTTTCAGTGGGGGGACTGGGCGTCTTGTGTGCGGCAGGATATCATACCACTTTGGAATATGCAGGAGAAGGCACTCCAGTCACAGGAGTTTCGGCATCCGTGTATTGATGAGGTAGTGTATGAGCATGTCTATTATGTGGGGGAGTACGGGAACAATACAGACGGCTGTCTGGTAGATGCAGGTGACAATGTGCGGTCTATTCGGTATGAGAAGAATAAGGTGATTTTGCAGACAAACAAGGAGATTCCCGGTGATATATCAATATGCAGGCTGCATCAGGGAGATAGGGGAAATTCTTATGGATATCATTACCCTGTATTGTCAAACCACAGGCAGGATAATTTTGCGGCTAGATATCTGCACCATGCCGGAAACTTTATACAGACGCCTGCGGAGCTGATGAGAAAGATTGAAGAGCTTTCAGGCGGCTTTCAGATTGAGGTTACGGGATATGAGATCCGGCAAAAAGGCAACGTGTCGGGCTTGCTTGAGGGAGACATGAATCATTTTATCGGGACGCAGGTGTTTGCGCGGGACCAGAGAAGTCTGCTGGTGTTTTGCTTCCGCAGAGAGGGACAGGATGATGCCTGCGATTATCTTTATAAATCTCAACTGCGCTATATCTTATCACAACTGCAATTGGAGTTTATGGAGTACAGATGTGTAGGAGGATTCGAATGAATTATGCATGGGAAGCCGTTTTACAGGCGGAAAAAAACGGCAGAGAACGTGACAGGCTGCGCTTTGTGGAGGCATCTGTGCCAAGCCCATATATAGAGGTGTCAATGACCGACCTAAATATCAGGGAACCAGAGGGGGACAAAGTGGAGATCAATCCGCTCTATCGTCTCGCTGACGTATTCGGACAATTGTTTGACCGCAACACGGACGAGATGGCACAGACGAGAACGCTTTTATTCGATGTATGTATGCATTATATCACACAGATTGATTTGCGGGAGGGGCTTTCAAAGGAGGATTATTATTATAGTCTGCTGGCGGAGGAGATCCGTTTGGGGCGGTATGGCAGTAGAACAGGAAGGCAGTTTGCACTGTTTGAAAAACAGGAGCAGCGGCTGATTCTGCGCGCGTATCTGCGCCTGCTAAAGACGGGGAACTATCAGGAGGAATTTAGGAAGGCAGTGACCAGCATCTACGCAGAAGCAATGGTCTATGAGGATAATGAGACAGCGTATGAACTGCTGGTGTATCTTGGAACACAAGATACACAGATACAGCGGGAACGTGCAGTATTTTTGCGGGAGCTGTTTCTGCCAGTTCAGGAGACAGTACATTTCTTTTATGAGAACCATTTTGGCATTATCGACGTGGAGGAGACAATGGTTGTGGACGAGATGGTGATATTTTAGCGGAGGTTGAGAGGGAATGAGCGGATATATCTTAAACAGGGAAGGAATCAGGGAGAAGGAAAAAAAGACATTGTACAGGCCATGTGAGTTGGAGCTGATGACAACACACCAGCTTCGGGAGATTTGCAGGCGGGAGCGGATCATACAGGGCATTCTCAATCCTATGGACAAGGAAGAGCTGGTACATACCATTATGCGCTACCGCGGGGCGAGGGACCAACTGTTAATACGCACAGCGTCAGAGACAGGAATCCGTATGCTGGAGATGATGTTTGACAACCGGCGGATACTTCCCCTGCGGGAGAAAACATTGCGGCTCCCTTCGCGTCTGATTGTATATGAAGGATTGTCTATGGATACAGCAGATCAGGTGAGGATGCCGTATCACAGTGCACTGGAGAACACGAATGCCCTTCTTGTCAGCAGAGAGAGGGAGGTCTGTGGGATTTTTCATCTGCGGGCAAAGGGAGAGGACAGAAAGGATTTGTATGTAGTTCGGGAGCCGGATATGCCGTGCAGAGAATCCGATATGAAAGAGTATGACCTGTACTGTTTTCCACAGCGGGAGTCGGATATGCTTTTTTCTATCTATTACGGACTGGGCGGGGAGATGCCTGAGCATCTGTCGGCATATAAGATACCACTTATGGAGGTGGAGGTTCGCAAGCCAATCGAGCTTAGAATGCCACTGGTGATTGGTTTTGGCGCTGACAGCACCACTGCTGGAGTCTGGCTGGACACGATGTATTTTGAGGAAACGAAGGGGGCGGCATTTGCACAAAAATTTCAGGAGAACACAGTTCAGTATACAGTATTTCCTGACGGAAGCAGACTGGTTCCCACAGTGGCAGGCGTTGCTGCGGTAAAGGATGGAACACCGCAGTTTGTCTTTGGACAGGCGGCGGTCGAGCTGTCCAATGCAGGTTATGTGGATGAAGGGTTCAGTATCTTTTATGACATGAAACAGTGGATATGTGACCCGGACAGGGAGGAGGAGATCGCAGACAGGGAGGGCAGGCGGACATTCCTTGCACGCAGGGACATCATCAGGGAATTTTTGATGTATGTTGTCAGCGCTGCGGAAAATTGTTTTAAATGCAGGGTGCGGCAGATTCATGTACCCTGCCCAATCAGGCAGACAGCGCTGTTTCAGAAACTTTTTCATGAACTTTTGCCAGAATACATACTGCCCGACAAAGAACTGCCGGACGAGGGCGTCGCAATTTTATACAATACTATTTCTGGTATGCTGGAATCCCGGAAACTGGAGGAGGATACAGATTATCAGGCGCTTGTCTTGGACTGCGGGAGCACTGCTGCGAACTTGTGTGCGTGTCAGTTCAGATTTCATGATGACAGGGTAGCCTACCATATCAGTATCAGAACCGCATATGAGAACGGAGATGCGGATTTTGGCGGAAATGTTCTGACTTACAGAATCATGCAGTATATCAAGCTGCGTCTAGTGGAAAGGTTTGGTTTTATCCTGCCAGTGTCTGTGGATGCGCTGTTACAGGACTTGGATACAGACGCAGGCGCGACGGCTGAATTATACAATGCGTTTGAAGAAGCTTATGACACAGCAGAACAGTATCTTCCAACTCGGTTCAGGGAGTATGGGACTAGGAGCCGTGAAGAATATTTCAAGGTTAGGAATAATTTTTATCATTTATTTTACTTGGCGGAGCAGGTAAAGAAGCAGTTTTATGGGCAGGCAGGGATACTGAGGGTGGGAATCTCCTCGGATAAAAATAAGGACAACAGCATCGCATGGGTACAGGCAGACAAGTGGAAGCTGTCCGTACAAAAAAATAGAAACTTTTGCATTGTCAAGGAATTTCCTGAAATTATTGTAAATCTCTATGAGATTGGGCTTGTGGTCAGAGGAGAAATCTATGGCGCCATACAAAAGCTGATGGAACCACTGTATCAAGATGACAGACTTAGGGACTTTTCATTTTTGAGGTTGACAGGACAGTCCTGCAAGATTGATATTTTTAAGGAAGCATTAAAGGAATTTATACCGGGGCGAATGATACAGTTTCGGCGCAGCAGGAAAGGAACAGGAGATACAGACTTAAAGACGGGGTGTGTGGACGGCGCATTGAAATTCATACGGGACAAACGGCTGGGATATGTGCAGGCAGAGTTGTATACGGATACGCCGCTTGTGCCTTATACGGTCACTGCGCTCACGCATAATGGAAAGGAAGTAGAGCTGATAAATGGTTTTCAGCGCAGAGAGGTGACGCGATATGTGTCAAGAAACTTAGAGGATTTGACATTGTACTTGTATCTGAGAGATACAGAAGGCAGGGAGAGATATCGGTTCTGCCTCGACTGTGGACTGGAACAGTTCAGGGAAGTGACTTATGAGGATATTCAGAATACGTACAATACAAGGATTCCGCAGAAGGATACAGACAGCATTGTGGACAATGAGCTGCGTTTCTTCGCTTGGAAGTGCAGTCAGGAATGGGGATATGTGCTCGTGCCGGTGTACAGGAGACTGGAGTGCCTGTACATGGGAGATGGTCAGTTTTTCCCATTTGAACATGAGGGATGGACGATGAACTATTATGATGGAATGAAATAAATATGAAAGGAATTGTTGATGATGGAACACATATACCCAGCTTTTGAGCGTGGAAGGATTATGAAAAAAGAACTATTGTGGGCGCTCAGAGACTACGCTTATTCAGCGTTGCAGATCAAGTATCGGAAGTATGCGAACGGAATCCTCTCTGGGTGCGGGATACACCCGGAAGGCAGCACACTGCGCATCGCGCCGGGAATGATCAAGTGCGCGGATTTTATCTTTTTGATCACAGGGGAGGAAACCATATCCTATACGCCGACAGGGGAGTATACCAGCCTAAAATTCCGATTAAAAGAGAGGGAGGAGCTGCCAGATTACACAAGATACCTGACGGAGTTTGTGCTGGACGAGAGTTTGGAACGCAACAGCAATGAAGTAGAACTGTGCAGATTTAAGCTGAAAGAAGGCGCAGTGCTACGCACAGAATACAAGGATTTCTATGATATACAAACAGAGTATGACACTGTGAATCTGGCAGGCGCCACATGGTCCTGCGCAGGCCAGAACACCTTGTCAAAGGATATCACAGACTATTTCGCCCAGAAAGTGCTCGAGTGTGAAAAGGCAAAGGAACAGGATATCCAGTTTGCCTATTTCCTGCTGCAAGGGCAGGAGGCGGCAGATTACAGGATTCTCATTGACTATATCCGGCGTAAGACCGGCGAAAGTGTGCGGGAGGTCAAGGAGATCAGCACCGAAGAAGCTTTTGATAAGCTTGTGGATATACTGGACGGAATCCGCAAAGGAACAGGGGCGTACAGGAACAATGGAAGCGGCGCGGAGCGGCGAATGATTGTGTGGGAGTGAGAGGAGAATGAGAAAAATTGATTAAACTGAGGGATGACTGGGAAAATATGATACGGGATACAAACTATCAGATCTTTAGTTATGGTGTAGATAATAGAGTGGAGGAAGTAGAAGGAATTACGATGCTGTCTATGCTGTTCTGTAGTCATGGAGGATTGATAACACCTATTCTGTATCCGCATAATAATATAGTTGAGTTTGTAACAAATAATGCTTTAAGTGATGATATTAGAGTGGTCTCGGAAACTCACCCCCAAAATGAAAAAACTTTAGTTGCAAAATTGTAATTGCATTAGGGAGAGAGAGAAAATGATTGGCTTAAAGCTGTTCAAATGGAGTGGATGAAAAAAGGGCACAGTGAATAAACCTGTCTGGAAATGATTTTCTGACAGAATTGGGTATGGACGTTTTTCTGCTATTGCTTCATATGTATGCCCGGCAGTTTACTGCTGGGCCGCCTTATACCTGGCATCAAGATGTATGCATATACCAATGAGCATACCCCATAAGGAAAAATGATCCCTTCCGCGTATTTTTAAGTGCTGCAGGCAGTAATCATTGAGTACACGGTTGTTTACACGTTCACAGGCAGTACGTTCACTGTATATATCTTTGTACTGCTGTGAATCCCTGGGAATACGGGGCTGGAAACGCAGGCTGCCGTTGTTCTTGATATAGACAGTGCGCCCATAGCGGCCGGGAGAACATTCCGTTTCATACGGACACTTCCCGATACGGCCGCATCTGAGGGGACAGCGGTACTTATGTGCATCTTTTATGGGATCGCTTCCCCAGGAACACATTTCATGCCCGGCTCTGCACAGGGGATGTCCGTTCTTATTAAAAGTAATGTCATCCGTGGCACCGACAGAAGACTTAGACCTGCCATTGATATCGATCAGGGCATTGATGCCCCAGTGTTCCAGCAGTATATAAGTCGGAATGTTGTCATGTGCAGAATCCAGACAGATATTTTTAGGAGACAGCCCGCAGCCGTTACGTCCAAAACTGTCTATAGCATAAAGAAAATTTTTACTGTCATGGCGTCTGGCACCGGTAAAGTTCATAAGGAGCGGAAGTTCAACCTTAAGTTTAGCGTTCCTGCAGCAGAGCATATAAAGAGTATGGCCAAAAAACCATGTCTCATTATCACTGTCCCAGCCCCAGCCGGCATCAGGATCGGAGTAATGCCGTCCACAGGTGCTGCGGAACGGGCAGGAGCGGCCACAGGAGGACAGGTGCCTGCCATACGGTGAGGAATGGGAAGCTACGGCCGTGCCGTCACCGGAAACGGTGAGGTCTGCAGCATCAAAGAGTCCGGCCTGCAGGGAAGGGAGGACGGCAAGGATAGAAAAGATCTTCTGCAGTGCCTCCTGTGTGTTATCGGAAACGGGTTTCCCATCCATGATGTCAGCCACGATATCCTTTGTGGTTGTTGAAGCTGTATCCTGCGGTTCAGAGAGCTTTCCGTCACTGCCGATAACTTTTTGAGGTTTTTTCCCATTTCTGCCGGCAGGAAGGAGTGACGAACGGGAATAAACGTGCCTGTCTCCCTGCCAGAAACGGTCCATAAGGTCATAATAAGAACCAAGCGGGGGAAGTTCGTCAGTGGAAGGACAGCCGATAAGGACGGTGAGGGAAATGGATGCGGGAAGGACTTCCCTGACCCAGGAAGTAAGGCTTGTGCCAGCTTTGGTTTTATTAAAGAGCAGGACAAAAAGTACCAGTGAGCGTAAGAGCTGTGCCTGGTGCTGTGCGGGTCTGCCGCCATCAGAATAATAAGCGGGAATAAGATCAAGAAGCGGATCAAGGTCAAGGTTTAAGAGTTTGTCCTGCTCCTCCTTGTAAAGATCAAAGGAATATTTGGGATTGTTGCGGGAAAGCCTGCGGCCAACCGTAGTGACAAGGGTTCTGTACTCGTCATGGCTCTGCCATAATTCGGGTTTGAACATAAATGTGACCTCCTTTTGTTTAAGAAATAGATGGTGCAAAAATATATCTTAAACAAAAGGGCCATTTTTGCTGATGGATATCAGCAAAAATGGCCGCACAAACTGGCGTAGCTGTCAAGTTTTTTTCAAAAAAAGTTGAGAAAAGTCGAGAGATTTTATTGAAGATAAAGAAATATGAAGATGAAAAATGTTACAAAACAACAATAAAAATAGGGGTGAAACTATAATTTTGGAAATTACGGAGACCTTATAAAATAAGGACTTCGAGTTTCCGAGAGCACACTGTCATTGTGGGAGGCGGCAGAAATTATACAACTATATAATCATAGTACTGCGCGGTTCGCAACAAAAAATATCCTTTCCACGCCATTTTGATTATCGCAGCAACAATAAAAATCCGATATACTCTTTAGAAAATACAGAAGGAGTGAAAAAATGCAGATAGCAGTATGCGACGATGAAAGAGAGATCAGGGAAATGTTTGCGGAAAAGATAGGAAAGCTCTATCCGAAAGCAGACCTGTCACTGTACCGGTCGGGGGAGGAGCTGCTGTCGTCAGCCAAAGAGCCGGATATCGTGCTGCTTGACATTCAGATGCCGGGCAGGAACGGCATGGAAACGGCAAAGGAACTGCGCAGAACAAACAAAAAGGTGATCATTATCTTTGTGACGGCTCTGGATGATTTTGTGTTTCAGGCGTTCGATGTAGGGGCGTTCCACTATCTGGTAAAGCCCTTTCATGATGCAAAGTTCGCAGAGGTATTGCAGAGTGCGGTAGAACAGTATGAGGACAGAAAGAAGCTGGAGGGCGCAGGCAGGAGAGTGGAAATGCCGAGTCTGCTGATAACCACTGGGGGAAAACATGTCACCGTCAGTCTGGAGGATATCGTATATGCGGAGGTGTTTGACCGAAAAGTGATCCTGCATACGATGGATGCAGATATCGAATACTATGGGAAAATGAAAGAGCTGGAAGAAAAAGCAGGTGATGAATTTTACCGTACCCACAGGTCGTTTCTTGTCAATTTTGGTTTTATCAAAAAATATAATGCGACAACCGTCTATCTGAAAAAGGGACAGGTGCCCATGGCAAAACAGAATTATCAGGATTTTGTGAGACAGTATCTGAGATATAATCAGAGGAAAGGGAGAAGATAGATGGAATACATGGATAAAGCATTGATGGCAATATCTGCGGTCTACACCATCATGGCAATGTCCGGAACAGGGTATATCCTGTTTCGTTTTGCAATGCCATTCATGGAGAATAAAAGGGGTGCAGTCTGCATAGGGATCGCTTATGCTGCCACGATGCTGATCCTGTATCTCGCGCCGATGGAGATCAACACATTTGCGGCATACAGTCTGGGGATCTTGTCGGCGTTTATTGTCATGTGCAGGATAGACCGCAGGAATTATAAACAGAAGACGTTTATAGCGGCAACATTCTTTTCCCTGCGCTGGCTTTCTGAGTATATGACGAGGATCCTGTCAGATGCCATATACAATGTAAAGATTGTGTATGATGTTTTTTATGTATCAGGAAGACATCCGACGGCAAAGATCTTGATATTTGGGGGAGTGGAATTGCTGGACATGGCGATCGGCTTCGCATTATTGGGGATCAGTGTGAGATATATCGTAAAAAATTACGTTTACAAAAGGGAGGATATGAGCATCAAGGAAATGTTCATGCTGATCGTCCCTTCCATCACGGGAATAACAGGATACGGAATCCTGATACAGTACCAGACCAGCTCGGGAATGAGTTGGATGGAGCCTATTTACGGTCTGTACAATGGACTGGCATTCCTGCATTTTGGCATATCTATTGTCACGATAGTGGTGATGACCGTACTGTTCCAGAACATCAAGGCAAGGCAGGAAGAAAAGCTGCAGAATGAACTGCTTGCCACACAGGTTGACAGTATAAAGAGACATATCGGGCAGGTGGAGAGTCTGTACCAGAACATACGCAGCATCAGGCACGACATGACAAACCATATCCTTACGCTGGAAAGGCTTTATGCCGGAAACAATGTGCAGGAAGCAATGGATTACGGCGAGGAACTAAAGTCCGCCCTGTCCCGGATAACAGGGGAGATAAAAAGCGGAAACCCCGTAACGGATGTGATCCTGCAGGACATAAAAAATGAAGCGGAGCAAAGAAAGGTACGATTCCGATCAGACTTTTATTATCCCACCGGCACGAACATCAACGCTTTTGATGTCAGCGTGATATTGAACAATGCCTTGCAGAACGCAATGGAACATGTGCTGCATGTTCCGGCGGAAAATGCGGCAGAGCGCAAGGCGCCGTATATATCCGTCCTTTCCTACCACAGGAATAATGCCTACATGATCGAGATTGCCAACAGCTTTACCGGAAACCTGCAATGGGATGAAGAACGTGGGCTGCCGGTCACATCAAAAGAAAAAACAGAGGGGCATGGATATGGTCAAACCCATGGATATGGTCAAACCCATGGATATGGGTTGGCAAATATCCGCATGGTGGCGAAAAAATATTCCGGGGATATAGCCATTGACCTGAAAGATGATGAATTCCGCCTCAGTATCATGCTGATGATGGAATGAAAAAGATATTTTCTCCAAATAGGTCTGTGTGGGCGTACTGTCAGGGGTTCACCGCAGAAAAAGGTCGGTTCACCGCATATCTGTTTAGTTTGTGGGATCTGACGCCGAAACAATAGTTGAGGCAGCGAGTGACAAAAGAGCCGCTGGTAAAAAACAAAAATGGATCAGGAGGAAAAGGAAGATGACAATCAATGGTATTAACGGAACAAACACACAAACGGCGCAGATGGGAATGAACCAGGCAACAGATTCTTACAGCCGGAACATTCAGAGCCAGATCGCCAATGCACAGAAGCAGCTGCAGGAGCTTTCTTCCAATGGGGATATACCACAGGAAGAAAAGATGAAGAGGCGGCAGGAAATACAGCAGCAGATCAGTGACCTGAATATGCAGCTGAGGCAGCACCAGATGGAGCAGCGCAGAGCTGCCATGAACAGTGCTGAGCAGCAGGCAAAAGGTTCTGCTATGGACGATATGGGAGGCGGCGCAAATGCAAAAGCGGGAAACAAAAGCGCCGGGCTTTCACAGGCGAGCATGACAGCAATGATCTCCGCGGACAGCTCCATAAAACAGGCGAAGGCACATGGCAGCGTGGCAACAAAAATGGAGGGAAGATCCGGTATCCTGAAATCTGAGATCAAGCTGGATCAGGCAAGAGGCGGCGATACGCAGAAAAAGGAAGGAGAACTTGCCGAGGTAGAACAGAAAGCACAGGCAGCATCATCATCACAGCTTTCTGCGCTGGCGGACGCGGGCAGGACATTGGAGGAAGCGGCAAAGGCGGACAGCAGGGAAGAAAGGGATGACAAGGACACAAAGACTATTCATAAAAAAGATGCGGATGAGCATGTGTCCGATACAGACGCAAATGAAAGAAGCGCATTCCAGGGCGAAGGTGCCAATGCACAAGCGGATGTTTCCGTTTCCGACGGTGCGGCGGCAGCCGAGAGCACACCACAGCGGTCGACACCCTACAGACCGGTCGACATTCGTTTGTAGGAGGGCGTGGAGGAAGCCTGCTATGATGCGTTCCGCACGGCAAGTCTGGAGATGGATTCCGGCGCCGCGATGAAAGCGCAGGGTACCTTGCATCAAAATGCGGGGGCATTCTTTCTTTTCAGTGGTTCAATTTTGGCGGCAAGGTTGATTTTACAAGATCGGATTTCGGAAGAAAGTTCGACGGGTATGCCGCTGTAAGGGACAGGCAGGCGTATGCGCTCTCCTTTGGGGGAGATCTGACTGACGAGTCCATGCAGCAAATCATTCGGGATTATCAGAGGATGGAATCGGTCGACGCAAAAAGGGCGTGGGACTTGACGGATTGGGTGATCATCAATGGATGGCTGGGAGATCTGTGGCCTGAACTTCATGAGACCGGAAGTTATCAGGTGGATATCAGCTATTTTGACCCGGAAAAATTGACGGATTTTTATGGAAGAAGGCAGCAGGTTCTTGAAAAATATCTGGAAAATAATAATCAGACAGGAGCGGAAAAGGCGTATTTACTGCAAATAGATGAGAAGGTGATCAAACCGTTTCATTACGGATGGATCCGAGGCTGGCAGACAGTTTTGAGCTTTATGATCGACACGTCGGCGGAGTCTATGGCACTGTTTCTGGCGATCGTCTTGTCCGCGCTGTTCGCCGGAGAATGGCATGACAATACAAGTTCCTTCGTGTTGACAACAAAAAACGGCTGGAGAACGGTTGCTCTTGCAAAAGTTCTTACCGGTCTGGCTTTCACAGTGGAATTGTTTGCAATGATCGCGGCTTGTGATATTGCTTTGCAGCTTTTCTTTTTGGGAACCACAGGATGGGATATGCCGGTTCAGCTGATCAAGCTGACTGCGATCGCACCGATGAATATGCTGCAGGCAGAAATCTATGAGTGGGCGTTCACAATGCTTGGGATGATCGGCTTTGCCGGGATTGTCATGCTGATATCCTCGGCTGTAAAAAGTAATGTACTGGCGTTGATCCTCAGTCTGGCAGTTGTCTATGTTCCAACAGCAGTCGATCCATATCTTCCCTTCGGACTGCAGAAAGCGCTGGGTTTCATTCCACTGGTGGGAAGCGGGACTGACATTTTTCGGACATATACGTTTCATATCTTTGGGAACTATGTGTGGTCGCCATATCTGTTGATCACTGTTCCGGTGCTGATCGGTGTGGGGTGTATGCCGTTTGCCGTGAGGAAATGGTCAAGGAGTGTTAAGGTGTAGAGGGGGAA
>Ga0137307_101441_pt1 | contig 21019 bp, 24 predicted proteins | sample NAcewD2O_March_2_FD_97180 | JGI IMG/M metagenome (GOLD analysis project Ga0137307, IMG submission 97180) | Mouse cecal microbial communities from Vienna, Austria - N-Acetylglucosamine amended D2O_March | ecosystem: Host-associated > Mammals > Digestive system > Large intestine > Cecum | place... | reverse complement strand
TATCTGGAATCATATTTGGGCATCCTATACACACGCTCTTCCTCTTCCGTATAATATTTCCACAAACAGACACCAAAAAACAGCCATTCCCTGTCTCTCGACTCTCCTATGCAGACTATCTGCCGCCGTATTGGAAGGGTATCATTGGGAATCTCAAATTCATATACGGGATACCTTGCCCACTCTGCATTGTAAACTGTCATCAACGGTTCATCCTCCTTTGAGTCGTATCTCGTGCACAGCGGAAGATAATCCGCGTCGTAGATGTATTCCAGCAGGAGTTGAACACTTTCATCCACGGTAATCTTTTTCTCTCCCTGTATTCTTATGTACATCAGACAACAGCAAACCAAAAACACTGCCAACATGCTTAACATAACTGCAATTCTTTTTTTCATTTCTATTTGTTTTCCCTTCCATGCGATCCATCAATACAGGTGAACAGATTCTTTGCAGATGAAATATTCTCTGCTTTATTCGTAAAAATCCTTATGATCCAATCCTTGTTTCATAAACTCATAGTATCTGAAATCATATACCCAATCCCCCTCTTCATACACTTCGCGCTGTTGGATAATTTCATTTGTTATGCGGTTAACCTAAAAATATGAATACACTTTTAACCGTATTTCCTTCTGTCCGTTTATAAAAATCAAACTCGGGAAAATACATCAAACCTATTTCATCATAGTATACTTTTTTATTTATCTTTACTTCTTCTATCCTTTCGCCGTTTTCTTCATAGAAAACATAGCTTATGTCCTCATTGTCTCCTGGGATCCACTCCAGTTTTCCCATCAGCTTCCCATCCTCGTAATACTGCCATGTCACAATACTTTTCCTTTCCTGCTCCAAATAGTCCATCACACCCCAGAGTTTCTGCTCCCTAAACCGCTCCCTATCGTATTCATAAATATAATACGTATCATCAAAAGCTGACGCCGATTCGGAGTAAGTCAGCCTCTTTCTTGTTTCGTCAATATTTACGAGCTTTCTTGTCGGCAGCGTGGTATCTAATTCGTATTTCTTTTCCGACTCATTCCACAGGTGGTATACACAGTGCAATGTATCAAATAAATAGCTCTCTCCCGCAAAAATAATATCCTTGTATCCGTCAAAATTCATATCTGTCAGAAGTATACGATCCCAATAATAAACATGGGATACTTCCTGCAGACGGTCCTCTGGCACTGCAATTATATCAAAATATTGTCCGCCATTACTCTCCTCGTCTTTTATACAGATAAATGCCTTTGTAATACTCTCTGTATCCTGACCGCGAAACTCATATTCCGTATAAATATAACCGTCAATGACCTGCCTGCAGTACTCACACAATATCCCCTGTTCTTCTGTCAGCACAGCCCTGAGCATATCCCATTCCTTCAGCTTTGCCCTAAGTCTCTCCTGTTCCCCCATTATGGCTGTTGTCTCCGCCCCTTTATCCCACCACTGTACCATAACATTCTGACAATCCGTGTCAAGTAACAGTTCTAATTCCGGCGAAATTCCCCTATACTTCTCCCCCATATCAATTCGCAATTCAGTCTGATCAGGGATATGGCTTATCAATCCTTCATCAATCGAAACAATCTGTACAAGTTCAAGCCTCTCCAGCATGTCCATATTTACCGAATCGATGTCTTTTGCCGATATCGTCCCTCCATTACTTATTCTAAGGCTTTGGAAATTATTATATGCCAGTAGCTCATCCAGATAAATAGTGACATCTTTCTCATTTATGCGTATGTCTAAATAAGAACCGCCTTGATACTTTTCTAACTGGCTGATCAATGCCGTATACTCTTCCTGACTACATATATCAACCCCGATACCACCATCACAATATTGTATGATCTCTGGCATATTGGGAATGATTTCCTGTTGCGGCCACTCTGAAAGGTCTGTTAAAACAGTTTCAGGTTCCCGATGTAATCCAATAATGCTATTGCTTCCCTGACTGCATCCTGTCAGGACAACTGTCCCCAATAGCATGCAGATTTCTGCATGCAGAATTATTTTTTGCAAATGATTTATGGACATCTGAATTACCTCACTCTTGATTAAAGGAAATATGTATTTCTCCCGCTAACTGCCCGATCAGCCCGTCAGGTATATACTCATTTTTTACAACAGTAACTACTGAGATTCTTTTTTCATTCAAACCAGTTTCCTTTCCGCATAAACCTTTCTGTGGCTATCTGTTTATACAGATGAGTAAATTCTTTTCAAAAAAACACACTCGATTTTACTCATAATAATCCTTATAAACCAATGCATTTTCCGAAAAAAATTTGTCATATCTGGAATCATAGATCATGTCACCGTTTTCATCTCGATCACGTTCCTGGATAATTTCCTTCGTAATTCGGTTCACCGCATATCGGGAAGCAAAATTTGCATGTGTATATATCCTCTGCCCGTCTTTTCCCTCAGTATAATTCCAAGCAAACAGACCTAAAACCAGATAATTCCCATCTTTTGTTTCTCCTACACAGAAAATCTGCCGTCGTATCGGAATCGTTTCATTCGGAAGTTCAAACTCATATATGGGACAATTTATCCACTCAGAATTGTAAACAGGCAGACGAGGTCCGTCTTCTTTCGAATAATATACTGTGCTTAATGCAAGATAATCCTCTCCATAAATATATTCCATCAACCACTGAACCGTTTCCTCCACTGTCATTTTTTCTGGTCTTTTCATCCTTACATAAACCGAGCCACATAAGTAAATACTTATTAACATCACACAAATAATTCCAATCCTTCTGACTTCATTTTTCATATTTTTCTCCGTCCTGATTCTCTAACCTATTGCCTATTTCTCGGCTATGATAACATACTCATCATTTGCTTCCCCCTCCTCATCTTGTCCCTCTTTGACTGCATGAAACTGAACTGTCTGAATTTCAATTCCCATTTTCTGCGTAGTCTCTTCCAGTTTATCTGGTCCCAGTGAGAGCGCATACTCCGTATACTTACCTGCAGCCCCATCAAAAGCAATCTCCCCATATACCTGTCTGACATCCCTATTCCAGTTATTATTACCTGCATAAATTCCAATGTCCGTTTTTTGGGATATCGTACTCACCCTCGGCGTTTCCCAGTTTATGTAATGCAGTACATCATCATAATCCCTTATCCCAGCCACCCCCTCCTGATATGCTTTTTCCCTCGCTGCGGAAAAGTCATCTTTATAATAGGCGTAAATTCTCCATTATCGAAAGGTTCTTTTTTATGCTCCTTATACGTCTTATTTATACGAGACTCCCCAATCAGAAGACTTCGGGAATCGATATCCCCATACCCCCATTCTCCCAACAGAACGGGAAGGCATACATATCGTTCCTGTCCGTTTCTGTTGAGAGCCGTCTGCGCCGGATGCGGTGCTTCTTCACTGTACAGCGGTTCAAACTTCCCATTGCCGCATGCCCCGAAATCTTTTATGTTTTCTTCTTTCTTGCAGTCTTTGCATGTCAGTACCGGATCCTCCCCATCATAAACGCCATGATCCTTGGCTGCATCCAGATAGATGTACCGGTTGCCGTGCGTACATGACAGCTTAGCACCCCTTGTGACATATTCTATATTTGGCGAATTCAACTGCCCATAAAATTCAAAATGCCTGCACATCAATTCAATTGCCTTTTCTTTGTACCTGTCATCATTCTCTTCTTCACAATGATCAAATGTGAAATCACCTAAATTCTTGCTCTTGCCTTCCCCCACTTCTGTTCCCCCTTCCATCCTATCCATCATACTTACCCATAATAAAAACTCAGTTCATCCGGCGCGTTGACCGTGATCCTCGCTGCCTTCAGCTGTACGGCGCCGCCCGCGGAGATACTCAGGTTTCTGACATGATCCAGCGATATGGAACCATCATGCAGACGCAGACCGTACTGTCCGCCGTCAGCAAACTCGATACTGCTGTCAAACAGATGCGCGTAGTTTCCGTTTGCAGCATCAAGCCTCCTGCACTGGCAGAGGCTGTTTTGGTCAGAACTGCCCAAGAAGCTGTCCAGTCCGAACCCTTCCCGCTCATCCCGGCTCCCGAAGCAAACCTCCACGCGCGCACCGATCTCCGGCATCGCATAGAGGGCATTTCCGGTCTCCGGGTACCAGTCGTAGTAATAATCGCCCGTCTCCCTGCCTCCGTCGATGTCCAGGGCGACTTTCACCTGCTCATTCCGTACATCCGTCACCGTCCCTGCCAGCCCCAGCCCGGTAAAGCTTTCCTGAAAAAGCTCACCGTAGGATTCCCTGTCCTTCAGCCGGTACCGGAATGTCAGTCCGCCATGACGGAAGCAGGCGCGCACGCCGCATATAACAAGCTGGCGTCCACAGAACACGGTCCGATCCCCGATCCTGCAAAATTCCCTGCTTTCCGTCTCAAATACGGTTTCCGTCCTTTTTCCATCCCCGTGCGGTATCCCTGCCACGCGGACATCGTACTCCTCTTCCTGAAATGCCGGAACCCCGCCCCCTCTGCGCATGCCAAACCACAGCGCGGGCTCCCCGCTTATGATATCCGCGACGACGCAGGTTCCCAGATGGCCCGCGAGACGCCTGGCAAATGCCCATGCCGTCTCGTCATACTGGATCACAGGTCTCCCGATGGGCGTGTCATTTCCATCCGTACATACGGTCTTCCCGTTCTCGTCTCCCACAGCCTCACGGACTACCTGCGCATATGTGCTCCCGACAGCCTGAAATGAACGCCTCCGCGGCTGCCTGTCCAGCATGCAGGATGCAGACCGTGCCTCTATGTGCACACGCCTTGTTCCTCCCGCACGCTCTTCCAGTATCCGCACCACATACCCGTGAAAAAGCGTCTCGTTTCCCTCTTCCCTCCAGATGCGGATCCTGCTGCCGCAGACAGCCGCCGCCCCATACGGGATCTCCGGGGTGATACACCCGTTCATTTCCAGGACGGCATGGCGGTTCGGTTCCCACTCATAATAAAACGCCTCCACTGACAGGAGCGGCAGCGCGCTCTCCATCCGCAGCCCGTGGCTGATAGTCATCTCCATACAGATCCCCCCCTGTCTGCTATAATCTTATCTGTGCACCGCTCAGATGCAGGTCTCCGACCAAATCCATCGCGGTGCCGCCCTGTATCAGCGATATCTTCTTGTCCGCGTTGAATTCAATGCCCGCGGAAGCGCTCGATATGGACAGGGTGCCGCCCGCATGGACCGTCACCGGGCCGGCACTTGCCATCCTGATCCCCTCTGTGTCGGACAACTCTATATAAGTACCGTTATTGTTCGTTATCAGGATCCTTCCCGGTGACAGCTGGATCTCCTTGCCTTCCCTGTTCCGCCAGAACTTGCACGCCGGGTTTGTCCGGAGTCCCCCGTCACCTTCATGGTATGCGCCCGCCGCATACGCTTCCGTCTCCTTCTCTGTCGGAAAATAGAGCCTGATCCTGTCACCTGGCTCCGGCATGCAGTACCAGCCCGTCCCGTCCGGCGAGGAGTAGACGGTCGCATACGGAAACCAGCATGTCCCTGCACCGTCCCTGTTCTCATCCGCATCTAACCGGATCGTCACTTTCTCCCTGTCCACGCCTGCCACCCTGCCAAACAGCGATACGCCGGACAGCCGCGCATTGTACGCCGCCGGTACACCGATCCCCTGCCTGCGCCGCATGTAATATGTATGGTACAGCTCGCTCCCCCTCATACGGGTCTCAATCTTCCATATGACCATCTTCTGTCCGCCGATGGTTCCCGCCCCGCCCAGTTCGTAGATCTCCCTGTCCTCCCAGATATAGGAGACGGCATCCTGCGGGCTGATGTCCATTCCCCCGGCCTTCTTCTGCCAGTACTCGTCCATATCACACTGTGTACGGTACTCTTCGGGAGCCGCAGCAGCAGCGCCTATTCCAGCCGGTATCCCGAAGTAATACTTTTCGCCCCGCTCCGTACAGCTGGGGATCACGACCGTCTGATTCATACTGGCAAGACGCCTGATAAACGCCCAGTCTGTCTCCTGGTACTGCACGATGAGCTGTCCGGTCTGCTGCCATTCTCCCACTGCCATGCGTCCCATGGCATCATCATAACCCTGACTGCAGACATCGAGCAGATTCCTGTAGGTCAGTCCCGGATCCTGGAAGCTGCGGATCTTCTCCCTGTGATCCATCAGCAGGGTTCCCGAACAGACTGTGAGCTGCATGGTGCATGTCCTGCCGACCACATGGATCTTCACGCTCTCCGCGATGCCGTAGAACAGGATATGCTGGATGTCATCTGCCATGGCGGTTATCAGCACCCATGTCTGTTCCCTTCCAAGCCCCAGATACGCCTCCCTCTTCTCATACGGAATCAGCCCCGTCAGCCTTGCATACCCATGTTCATTGACCTGCTTCAGGCCCTTGTAGTCCTCCACCCGCAGTTCCTCAAACGGGCGGACAATGATCCTCTCTTCCCTCATCGCCGCACACTCCTCTCCTGTGTTTTCCTGTACAGTTCCACTTCTCTTAATCCCAGCCCGAATACATCCCTGCATATCAGACTTTCCGCCATATCAAGCGAGATGACCGTGTGCCGCCTGAAGGAATCCCTGATCCAGAAGATATTCTTATCCACAGCCACACGCTCCCCCTGCTGCCCTGCGGGTCTGGATACGCCTGTCCCGTTGCCGTACTCTTTTCCGACAGCCTGCAGCTCCCCTGTCTCATCAAACCCCGGCAGGAAGTACAGCCGCGACCGCCTCTGCAGCTGGTCGATCAGTATGACTTCCCTGCAGAAGCAGACTTCTTTATACATCCGGATGACATCCAGCACCATGGGCGATATCATCAGGAAGGGAGACAGGATAATGTCCGTAAATATGTTCTTATCCGACGACTCGATAAAAAACACCTGCCGCTTTGGCAGCTTGGGATATGTCTCCAGTCTGATGTTTCTGATATCAAATTTTCCAAACAGGTTCCCGATACGGGGCGCATATTTGAGCTCCGGCGTTTCCTGGAGTTCGAAGTATTTTGTCATGGTTTTGTTTTCTCCTCTCCCTTATAGCTTTGGACAGTCAGCTTTGTTCCAATAATTCTTCTAAAATTTCCGCAAAACTTTTATTCCCTGCTCAAGACCCTTACTCTATTTCACTTTTTCAAAATAATTGCCTATGATTGCATCATCCCTGTCTGTCAGAATTGGGTGCTGATCCCGCAGTGCCTTCCACTCCGTGATCAATTCCTCCCCCCTGCGCTCGAAATGCACAAGCACCTCTCCCTTTTCATATCTCTCGCATATCCCAAACGACCTGTCCCCCGGCAGAATCTGCATAGCAATGATGTCTATCTGCCGGTCATCCCCAGATACATATGCAAGTTCCCATGTATCCAGAAACCATCCACTCCCCTCTATCGTTGCATAATATTCATTGTCATGTTTCCAGATTGTTATGCAATTCGTGGTATCATAATATATTTCACCGGAATTATGCGGGTAAAACTCCGTATAAATATATCCACCTATCCATTCATCCATTTTCCTGCTATTGTACCAGATAACAGATATCGTCATAAAAATAATTATTACTCCCATGAATAAGATGCCTGGCAAAACTTTTTTTCCCTTTCTTCGCATTCTCCGTTGACTTTTTATCCGTTCATTCAGATTTTTCATTCTCCTCTGTAGTACTCCTCCTTCTCAAAATAGCTTCCCACGACCGCCTCTTCCGTCTGAACCAAGTCAGGACTCTGATCACGCAGCGCTCCCCACTCTGTGAGTATCCCATCTCCCCTGCGTTCAAATTGCAAAAGAACTTCTCCTTTTGCATATCTCTGACTGATCCCGTACAGATCATCCCATGCAAGCGTTTGTGAAAATATGAAACTTATTTTGTTCCTGTCTCCTGAAACAGACGCAAACGACCATGCTTTCAGCAGGGAAGATGAAATCCAGTTCTCGCTTTGCTCTATTGCATAGTAATCCTTATCTTGTTTCCAGACTGTAATATTATGATAAATATGCTTAACTGTACTACTTTCACTGTTCACCTCTTCGGTATATTTATATTCTCCGATCCAGCTGTCCAGATTTTCTTCCTGATGATCTGTGTCCCAGGAAATATTTAGACATATTAAAACCGCTGCAATTATAAAACAGCTGATATAAATACCTTTTTTCTTCATTTACAGTTTTCACCATCCCTGACAAATCCGATACAACACTACTCTAAATAAATACTTTAATTATCATAACGAAAATAAGTATCCCGTCTTTCGATAACACTTTTTGCTGCCTCCGATTTTGTTATTGTCCCATCCTGATTTTCATCCAGTCCTTTGTTTTGTTCATAATGATTTGTACCGTCATTTTTTTTATAAAGTTCTTCCGCTCCCACTTTCCTTGATGCGAACACTCCTACATATACATCCTCCAGATTCTTCATTTTCCCAGCATTGGGTTTTAAATGCAGATAAACCACATCCAACTGCTCCACCATATCCATTTGTTTGATACTTTCTTTCGTATATGTCGTACCATTATCTTGATTAATCTGATCAATCGCAATCTGTGTAAACTGGATCAGACCGCATGCACCGTCATCTCCAAGCTGCTCATGAGGATTAAACCATGACTCAAACGCCATGACAGCCTGACACCCCTTGTGACATATTCAATATTTTGTGAATGCATCTGCTTATAAAATTCAGCCCATCAGATGCCGCATCTGTACAACGCCGCACGCTGGGAATATCAGCTCCCACAGCAAATGTCACTGTATCCTGACAGGCGCAAGCCCCAGATAGATGATATCCCCCCGCTCCACCCTGCACGGCTCCCTCGAGGAGACCTTGTACATCTTCCCTTCCCCGCCGCGCTGGATGCGGGTGCCGTTCTCGCTGTCGAGATCCTCTATGTACCAGCTCCCGCCGCTGTAGTTCATGACAGCGTGCTCCCCGTCAACAGTCCCTGCATAATCGGTGTTTTTGAGGTTGACATCTACCTGGAACTCGCCCTCATCCCTGCCGAAGACGATGGAGGTCTTCCCGTAGATGTCCCATGTGTCCGTCACACTGCTGTCCTCGCCAAGAAGCTGAAGCTCCGACATCCCCCTCCTGTTCATGCCATACCGCCGAACGCGTCTGCCCTCTGTCGCATCGAGGACTGCCAGCACTGCAAAGATCAGGGCAAACACCCCAAGCACTGCCAGGCTGATGCATCTTTCCAGGGGATCCTGCAGATACGCATAGGACAGCACTGCCCCTGTTATGGCGGAGATGATGATCGCTATGTCCAGTGTAAGTTTACGATTCATAATTCTATACCTTTTTTCTAAATTAGTGATACTCATGACATACTGACATTACTGCAAAAGCCATTTTTATGTCACTTGTCTTTGATTTCTGTAACAGATACTTTTGTAAAAATTTTCATGTCATTTTGCTGGCAACTGCCACCGTAATAAACAATCTTGTATTCTGACTGCTTTTTATCCTTTCCCTTTTCCCCGTTTGTAGCAACTACCGTTATGGCAATATCCTTTTTGCCATCTCCATTTTGATCCTCATATATAAGATTTTCTAATTCGATCTCTGTCGAGAAACCATACTCGTTACAAATATCCTCATAAATATCAGGCACGATCTGTTTCTCTGCCTCTTCCGTCTGGTAATCATAAACATACACCGAAATCTGCCCTGCCGGGGCAAAACCTGGTTCTCCATCTTCAGCACATACCATTATTTTTCGTATCCGGTTATCCTCATTTACATACAAGTACTCCCATAACACTTCTCTGCTCATAAACAAGGAGCGATGATCTATTCTCTTCGCAATAATCTCTTCCTTTTTAAGAATATAGTCTTCAAGTGTTTTCTCATTGTCTGTTTCTTTATCTGATTTCGTGTTATTGAAGTGTTCTTTCAAACTTTCAAGAATATTTTGAACTTTCCAGTTCTCGTCTTCCTCTTTGTCTTTGTATAATTTAAAGAGAATCTCATCCAGCCATCTTTCTTTATTGCAGTCTATAAATTGGAACTTTCCTTCTTTCTGCAATCCGACCAGGCAATAGAGATATGGCAGCCAATATTCATCCCCCTGAAATTTGTGTTCTCCCAGCAGTATGATGATATCTTCCTCTCCATTTCCATCCAGATCAGCAGCCTGCATATCATAAAATTCGCCACCCAGAGACCCAAGTTTGTTGTCTTTTTCCTCTTTAAACAGTACTTCACTGGTATTCTGGTCATAATCTACCAAAATACCACTGTAAAAAATCCCCCATGTTGGATCTTTTGCCAGACGATCTCTATACTTTATCAGATACAACTCAAAATGATTCCCTTTCGAATCCTGAAAAAGGCAGGTATCAATCAACTGAAAAGAATCCTCACCTTCACATTGATATTTCCCCACCAATTCTGTAAATATGGACTGCTTCACCATATCCTGCCATTCCGCAAGCTGGAAATAATCTTCCGCCATCTGTGATTCCCATTCGATCGACTGCTGTGATACTGCATCCTTCCCCTGAACAAGATCTGATTCTGCGGCGTTTCGAAAGATTCCTGTCACCAGAAACGCTATTAACACACTTCTTTGAAATAGATTTTTCATCACATATCAACCTCCCTGTCTGTTAATTCATAGCAACACTCACCATACTTCCTTATCATATCTGTTTTCATAGTTATCTGCATTTTGTTTTGTATTATAACCTTCAAAGAATTCCCTTACCGTTCCTTGATCTAAACCTGTGTTTTTAATGTGTTTGATCATTGCTTCGATCTGAATCTCGTAACTATCCGACATCCTGTCATACATTTCTTCTACAGACGAAAAACCTGCCGTCTCATAATTAAACCCCATTAATTGACATAGTCCCATGCTGATTGATGAGTATGCAGCTTCCTCATCAATTGCCTTGGCATACTGCAGCGCTAAATATTGCAAATCGCTGTCCCCTAATCCTCCCGTTGGATGCAGACTAACAAACTCGTCTCCATATTTAATCTGTTGTCCTCCACTTCCATTGTCAGCCCTTCCCGTTTTCCATTGACTGTATCCCATTCCATCGTTTTATGATGTTCCTGTATCGGACAATACGTTGGCTCATCCAGAATTCTGCCTGCACCTGCCGCAGTGAAATTATCTTCATGAAGTCCCGCTAAATTCTCTACGCAAATAGGATTTGTCCATTCGATGACTGGTTTCATGAGACAGCAACATGTTCCGAATAATTTAGCTTTTTCTTTTCGAGTTTCTATATCCAATATATCTGACTCTCTTAGTATCTTACAATTTCCCGTACTAATTATACTTGCCTCCTCCTCCAAACCGTTCTCCTCCTTATCGCGCAGGCAGATACTATCTGAAACTGTCGCAAAGACAAGGCCATTACTGGTCTGATTTGTTGCATGAACCGCAGATAATGTCCTTATTACTTCTTCGCCTGCTTCATAAGTTTCCTCGTACCCTTCCTCATATTCACCCTCCGTCACTTCCTTACTAATTTCTGCCCCTGCTACACTCATTTTCAATTTTCCATTTTCATATTTTATTACAACAGGTTCTTCGCTCATGTTATCACAACGAATCACTGCCCCATCTACTGCATAATTTTGATCATCACTAATAATTTCTGCCATGATCGCTGCTGTCATTTCTTTCACAGCCTCCACCAGATCCGCACTTACTTCATCAGGTATCTTACACATTCTCCGCTTTCTCCTTTCTCTCCCTTTATACCAGGTTAACTTCTTCTAATGTAATTCCCTCCACGCCTCTCCTTAATATACTTTCAACAAAGTCCAAGCGTCCTATCACATATGGGTGTGTATATCCTGCGATCCTGAATATAGGTTTCGCAGCAACCTTTTCTTCTTCCATGACAATTTGAACCAGTCCTGTGCCACCATGGTTTTTTATCGTTTGATCTGATAAACAATCCACCTCCTCTAAAAAGGGCATATGATATATAGCATTCACACCGCTTTCATACTCAAGCAGAAAAACAATTTTAAATATTGTTCCTGGCACATACATATCTATAACATTCGCAAAAACTCTACTTGTCAGCAAAAGCGGGCCTATAAGCAGATCGGGAAAAAATGCTTCCATGGGAAGCTGCATGTCAACTACACATCCATCCGGTATTTTATAGGAATGCCGCCTGTCCGTATACCTGATATCAATTATCCTGTTTTTATTAATGGAATAGGGAATGTGATTTCCCTTATCTGTACCTAATAGAAAAAACTTCATGATTCGCTCCCCCTCTCACTTTATCTTCATAAACGCCTCGAACATGTCTGTCACGTCCAGCGGATTTTTCCTGTTTTTGTCCGCGCCGTTTCCCGGGTTCTGTTTTCCGCCCTGCTGGCCGGCCTGAAATGAGAATCCGAAATAGCGCTCCATATCCCTTGTAAAATTTCCAAAGCTGACGCCCTGCGCGGCACCTGCACTGCGCGCAGCCTTCTGTGTTTTGGACTCTGTCTCCATCGTAGCAGATGATTGTATCATATTTGCATCATATTTCCTGCGCTTTTCGGGATCGCCCAATGTCTCATACGCCTCGACGATATCCTTGAACCTTGCCTCGGCTTCGGGGTTGTCTGGATTTAGGTCGGGGTGGTATCTCTTTGCCAGTTTCCGATACGCCTGTTTGATCTGGCTCTCGTCCGCCTGGTGCGGTACATTCAGTATTTTGTAATAATCCATATATGTCTCCGATCATTTCTGAAAGAGCGTATCCAACAGATGTTGCATACGCTCCATGATATTCCAGACAGCTTTACTGCCGTTTATACGGCATATCCGCCCTCCACTGACACTGTGCTGATCTTGTCCTTCTTCTGTTTGATGACGAGGGTAAAGGTGCCGATCCCCTCCTCATCGCCGTAGTCTTCCTTGTAATCCACCACGAACGCGTTGGGGAAGCAGTATTTCCGCTCCATGATTCCCGCCGCCACATACTCGGCTGTTACCTTCCTGTAACTGTCCGCCTTCTCCGCCGGCACCACGGACCACAGCGCCAGCTTTCTCGTGCTGTCAAAGGGATCTCCGCCGACTGCTGTCAGGATCTTGCCCTTCACGACCATCGTCGCTCCTACGTCCTTTGTCCTCGCGTTGGAATCCAGGGGGATATCTGTCGTCACCTTGACACTCTTGACACATTCCTTGGATATTTCAAATGTTTCCGGACCCTCGATCTTTACTGTAAATGCCATTGCTCTTCTCCTTCCTTATAACGCGTAACCGCCATCGATCTTCATCTTGTCGTTCTCGTCCTTCTTCTGCTTCACATGCAGGTAGAACGTGCCGACGCCTGTCTCGTCGTCCATCTCCTCGGAATACTCCATGATGAACGCATTGGGCACCTCGTACTTGCGCACGACCTGTCCTGCCGAGACGACCTCCACCACTGCGCTGCGGTAGCAGTCCGCTTTCTCCGAGGGCACCACGGACCACTTGGAGAGCTCGAGTGTCGCGTCGCTTCCCTCGCCCCCCTGCTTGTAGATCATCTTGCCCCAGATCTTCATGGAGATGCCGAAATCTGTCGCCCTCGCGTTAGAGTCCGCCGGCGACTCGGAGTCAAACACCACATTTTTGATGCTCTTCTCATCCAGTGCGATCTGATCTGATCCTCCTGTTACGTTTAATCTGAATCCCATTTCTTTTCCTCCTTCTTTTTTTACATTGCTCTATTGTTTGAATTGAAACGGTTAATCTCAATCTCGAGATTCTTTACATTGCCATTGAATGTGATGTTGAGGACACAGTAGCCGTTTGCCTCATCGATCTCATATTCAATGTCATCCCCCTCTCCGATCACCGCATTGACACAGCCCCGCTTTTCCTGCCATCTGCTCTTCTGGCTGGAGGGATTGTTGGAGAAGAACTGTACGATGTTCTCCTGCTTGAAGTCGCCTGTCGCATGGCGCAGCATCCGCTCGATATAGGTCGTGACCTGTGTCTTGTAGATCGGCTCGTACACCTTCCCGTCGCTCATGAGGTTTCTTGCCTTGTACACCATGATGTTATGTACATTTTCCGTGCCCAGTATCGCGTTCTCCGAGGAGAACACGAAGCCGAAGCTGTGCCTGTTGATCTCATTCTTGATGGAGTTGATAAACCCTGTGATCTCCTTTGCCATCACGGTGTGCACCCGCAGCGGGTGGTCGCCCGCCTCGATGTCAAACCGCACGCCAGGAAGCTCGGCATCGACGTTTCTCCTGAACATCTCCTTCAGGTACTCCGGACACTGGTATGCGGCGACGAGTCCGGCCGCGATATACGCCGCGCCGACGTACACGCCGTCGATCCAGAGCTTCATGATGTCCTCCTTCTCTTTTGACAGCTCCGCCATGTTGTTTTCATTCAACAGCATCCTGTTATCGAGGATCACGCCTGACTTTTCCTTCGGTATGATCGTAAAATTCGGGATGCAGGGGATCGCAAACTCGCTGTAAGCCTTTCCGATCAGGGAGCTGCAGCGGTCCTCGTACTTTTCGATCCCTTCCGTCGCCATATTGTTAAAGGTGGTCTTGTCCCCTGTCTCATAGCTGAAAAAGCACTGCACGGAGTAGTCCTTCAGGACATCGAGCAGGCGCACCAGCGCCTCGACGCTGTTCACCCCGGTCTTTTCCGTGTTCTCATTGCCCTGGAAACGCTGTCTGGTCAGCCTGATGTTCGAGTTCTGGTCCAGCGACACCGACGGGACGACTCCGTACCAGATCGTGTTGTCAAAATCATTTTTGGCGTTTACCGTGTTCAGGAAAGCGATCAGTCTCGGCAGGTTGTTTGCTTTCACCAGCATGTCGTTGGATATGTTGGTGATGAACATGGACGGCTTCATGCCTTTGATGTTCGACGGGTACTGCTCAAAGAACGCCCACACACCCAGGATCTTCTCGATCAGAGGCTTTACGACCTTGATAAAGTCGTCTTTCGCGGTCTTGTAGAATTCCAGATACGAGTTGTAGTTGCTGACCTCCTGCCGGATATCGATACTGCTGACCATAGTGGATGCCAATGGGCAGTAGGTTCTCGTGACCAGCGCCTTGACATAGTCGCTGCTCTCCTCGTTCAGCGCCTCATAATCCTCCTCCAGCGCCGCGATCAGCCCGGCATTTACATTGTCATCGACGACCATGAGCTCTGATGTCTCCGCCTTCGGCGCCTCCAATACCTTTAATTCCCCGTTCTCATCCATGCTGAGCACGCCGAGCGCAAGCGGTGTGTTGTCCTTCTTCTCCTCCGCCTCGCCCAGCAGAAGCCTTGTCTTGATATCCTCGATCGCAAGCGGCAGCATCGCGAGCACATTGTTGTAGTTGACGCTCGCCTCCTCGAACATGACATTGAGCTTGTCCGCCAGATCGAGCTTGTGCGGATCCCCGTCCTCCAGCTCCGCGTAGGTCTTGTACACATACTGGAGCTCCTTGCGGTTCTGCCTGATATCTTCCATGACCTTCTTGGGCGATATCATGTCCGTCAGCCTGTCAAACTGGAAATCCACGTTGATGATGCTCTGGGAGCGCTTTGCCTCCACCAGGGACATCAGCATCTTGAGAAAATCGTTCTGCCGGTTCAGGTGGATCGGCGTCAGCATCTCCTCCGGGATGGTCTCCGGTTTCTGCAGTGTGTACATGATCTTCTGGTTGTTCGCATTGAAGAAGGAATAGACCGTCGGGTCGAACTTGTCTATAAATTCGTCAAAACTCCTCACAAGCAGCGCCTCGTTCATCTCCTTGATCTTCTCGTCGCTGAGGCTGTCGATCCCCCGCACATCCCCGACGAGCGTCAGGATATCAGACTTCTCCGGGTTGATCTCCTCAAACAATAATGTCCTGTTGGTCTGTCTGATGATACTCATTCTCTACCTCCTCTTTCATTTGGTGTTAAATCCTTATAATGAACTTCTATTTCTGCGTCCTCCTGGTCAAAAATAAAAGTTACTTTCTCATGGTAATACAGGTTATAGGACTGTCCCCTGGTCAGCAGCGCCCTGCCGATCAGCACGCTCGCCTTGCTGTTGTTCTTGATGACGAGACTTCTGTCCTCACCCGGCTTGAAGAGGATCTTCTCGGCACCTTTGAGATCCAGCGGCAGGCTGCAGGTGTCCAGGATCCACTCGAGCGTGATGCTCTCCCGCCGGCATCTGGCAAACAGGTTGATGCTCTCCGGCGGATAGTCAATCTCGTTTTTGTTGCGTATGACGTACACGACGATCTTTCCTGTGAAGTCACTCCCCGGCACCGCTTTCTCTATTGGCTCCGCCGTTCCCATATCCACCATCTGTCTTCTCACCGTGCGGTCTTTCCGTCTCCTGACGTAGGAAATGCAGAACAATGCCGTCACTGCAATGATAAAAACGGTGATGACAGACCAGAAGAACCAGTCGGTTTCCGGCTCCTCCTGCACAGGAATGAAGATCTCCTCCTGCGCGCTGTGCATGCCATAATAGTTTCCGACAGGATCGGCGAATCGAACTTCTACCCGAGCTGTCTGCGTTTTTCTCTGCGTTTCCGTTTGCTGTGTCTCTGCCTGCTGTGTTCCGATCCGGGATCCCGCCCGGACTTCTGCCGGATCCGGATTGTCCTGCATGTACGTCTTGTCGACCCATGCCTTTCCCTCCGATACGGTATAGTCCGCCTTCTCCCCGTCCAGATACAGTTCCATGCCTCCGTCTGCGAGGTGCCCGTCCAGCAGGCTGTCTCCGATCGGATCCCTGATATCCACCCAGATCCGTGCTGTCTGCGTGTCCGCCGCATATGTATGTCCTGTACTGACAGAAAATTCATACTCCGCAAACAGGTATGCATCGATCTGCATTGCCTGATCGGAATCCATCTGTATCCGGACATCTCTTGAGACGGGTGCGGTGACATCTACCACCGTATATTTTTTGCCTTTGAGCACATCGATCCTGCCCGCCTCACAGTGGACCGTCATATTTTCGTTCTGCTGCGCCCCGGTCAGAAGGATCTTAGCCCGTTCCATCATGCAGTCCGGCAATGACACGGTCAGCTCCGCGTTCGTCCCGTCCATCTTTCCGATATGGCTGCCGCGATATCCCCATTCCTCGAACAGGTATCTGTCAATATATCCGCACAGGCTGTCCGGATCCGTGATCTCATACAGTCTGCCGCCTGTCCCGTCCGCAGCACCGTACACGTTGTATCCTTCCTGCAGCTTCTCTCCGACCGCCAGGACATCGATCCTGATATCCTTCTCCTGAGCAGCAGCCACAGCCCGGTCAAATGCCCTGACAGACTCCTCCGTGCCCTCATCGGTATCCATCATGATCTCGCCGTCCGATATCAGGATCAGACTTTTTTCTGCCTGGCTGCCCTGCAATAATTCCGCTGCCGCTTCGAGTCCTGCGCCCGCGTTGCCATACTGCCTGTACTGGAGTCCGCCCAGCGCTTTTTCGACCTCCGCGTAGCTGCTGCCGACCGGAAGCGATGCGCAGACTTCGTTATTGTAGGCGACAAACCCCATCTCGCAGTTCATCGGCAGCGATGCCGCCAGTCCTTTCACAAAATCAAACGCGAGATACTGACTGTCCACGTCCTCCATGGATCTGCTGCAGTCCATGACGATGACGACCTCGCGTTCCTGCTGCTTTTCCTCCTGCGCGCGGACAGTCGCCTGTACGGGTACTGAGGCCGTGACCAGGTCAATGATCAGTATCGCTGCCGCCAATGGCAGCATCTGCATCCTTTGTCTTTTTATCCTTTGTCTTTTTATCTTTCGTCTCAATTGTCTTCACACCTTTTTATCAGGGTATTTTCGTTCGCGGGATCTCTGTGCTGTCATGTATTTTCGTTTTGGAGAATTTCTGTGTTGTCTGATGTCAAGTTGTTCAGGATTTGGTTGTAATATTTTGTCGAATATTGTAGTATTCATGTTAACACTTGTGTCCCAAAATGTTTATGACGTTTCATGAAAAAAATATTTTCACAAAACGTCATAGTATTTTGGTTGTCTTCATTTTATTATATTGTTGTGCTGTAAATTTAGATTGTGTTTAAGGAGGGTTTTGAATCATGAAAAATGTATTTGCTGTCTTATTGGCTCTGTGTCTGGTAGCGGTGGTTGTCCCGCCGGTTTCGGAGGGGGATGACGGGAATTATGGGATTAGCACGCTTGAATACTGCTATCTGGACGACATAAATTAATCTATTTTTTTATGAAATTTATCCAAATATGCCTTTTGTAAAATATTAGTCACTTCCTCTCTGCCATATAATTTGACAAGAGAATATCCATATCTAAGATAAATTTCTTCTACTTCTGGCAAGCCTCGTTTCCCGTACACCAGGGACAGGTTTGCCAGTATGTCTCCTGCCATGTCCCCGCGGCAGCACTCGAGACAGTGCCGCAGACCTTCCTTTCCGAACTCCTCTGCTTTTTCCAGCTCGTCAGCTGCTTCCAGAAATCCTGCGTAATTTAAGTATAATGTCAATCCAGGAACAGCATGGTGCCGCATCAATACCCTGCTTTTTTGATAACGCTGCACCAACGCCTCATAGATGCGGAGCGCTTCCTCCACTTTTTGCGCTTTTCTGAGATTGATCGCCATATGATTCCATATCGTATACTCCATCCGGAATGGGACACGGTAGATCATTGTCCCCGAAGCCGCAGGCGGCATCGTCAGATGAAGCAGTTCCCGAAGCTGCTCGTTTGCCTGCTCGCGCGTCAGTTCACCTTTCGCAGTCTGACTGGTAATGTACCCTGTCCCGATAAACTGTCTGTTGACGCTCTTTGTCATGTCCAGTTTCGCTTCAATCTCATCGAGCAGCTTCATCGCCTTCTCCCTCCGGCCTTTCGGAAAACAGCGTTTAAACTCCCTCACCTTCTCATACAGTTCATAGTCGTCCGCCTCGATATACCCGTAATATTTTTCCCGCTCCATGCCCATTCTCTTCAGCATCTGGTAGAGATTCCTCTTATTCGTACTCCTCTTTCCCTTCTCGATGCGCGACAGCGTTTCCTGCGCGCAGATATCCGCGCAGAGCTCCTCCTGGGAGAGTCTTTCTGCTTCCCTGAGATCCCGGATCAGCTCATTGGTGATGATGAACTCTCCCTGAAAACTGCTCTGCAGGAATGCCGCCATCATATCGGATTCCAGGCGCATTCCTGCCGCCTCGTACAGGAACGCGACCGCCTGCTGATATCTTCTGCACTGTTCCAGCTCCGCCTGTCTGCCCATTTTCCCGAGGCAGGTTTCCTCGAGCTCCAGTATCTCCCACAGGGGGCTTATCGAACCGTTCTCTATGAGGGATTCTTTGCCCTTTTTGCATATGATATACGCTTCCTCCACCCTGTCCTGCTCCAGATAGAGCTGCCCCAGCAGCCACGCACAGTGCGGATAAACCTTTACCTGCTCCTCCGTGTCCGTGTAGTGGTGCAGTATGTAGCTGCCAAGCTGTTCCAACTGCCCGGAGAGTCCGCTGGTATCCCCGAGCTCCCACAGACAGTACGCGATCATCATGATCAGACGGATCTCCTGATCGCACAGATGCCGCCCTGTCCTGACAGCCTGTCTCCAATCTCCATGCAGGGTGTATGCGAGCGCCTGTTCCGTTCCATGCAGGCAGGACGCATGATCCTGTTCTCTGAGATAACACACCATCACCTGCAGTGCGGCCTTGTATTGTCTGTGGATCGAGCGTTTCCCGTCATTGTGCGCATCATATCCCGCGATCAGTTTCTCCAGCCCCTCATGATCCCGCGCCGCGATGCTGCGTTCGATCTCTGCCCGGTACGATATGGATTCATATTCATCGCTGGAGATCGCGAGCTCCAGCTTGTCGATCGATTTCCCCAGACGCTCAAACAGTGCCTGCAGCGTGAAATAATCAATCTCCAGGTTCCCGCTCTCCACCTTGGACATCTCGGATATACTTACGATCCCGTCTGCCACACTTTTCTGTCTCTCACCCATTTTCTCACGCTCGTTAAAGAGCATGATGCCTAATTCCTGTATCATGATCTTTCTCCTTTGTAAACAGTATACCGCACCTATTCGTTACCGTCCACCGCCACGCGGTCACCTTTTTCCTTTTCTGGCATACGGAGCCCTCTCGTCTGTCAGATCCAGCAGGTAGTCAATGCTCGTGTCATAGAGTATCGCCAGGCGGATCAGTATTTCGGTGGGGATCCCTACCCTGCCCCTCTCGTAGTCGCTGTAGACCCGCTGGCTGCACTGCAGTCTCGCCGCCAGCTGTGTCTGTGTCAGGTCATTGTCCTCTCTCAGATCTCTCAATCGCGCATAACGCATATTTATCACCTCATTACCATCATATCCTAGCGGATTCCCCGCTAAGGATTTTTAGCGGTAATCCCGCTAAACTTTCCGTTTAAAGATGACAAATCGGGACACAAAAAGAGTCCGGCAGCGGCTCCTGATGTCTCATCCCCGCACCGGACTCTTTGGTCCTGCGTCATATCCAGTTGTATGGAGATCAGATCCCGAACGCCTCCCGGATACTCTCCACCCTTTCCTCCGTACAGCCGCATCTCGCTGCGATGACTGCGTTGTCCTGTTCTCCATCCTGTATCTCTTTGAACACTGCTGCGCTTAAAGTGACTCCTTGCTTTTCCCCCTCCTGTAAGATACTCATCCCCAGTCCGCTCATCTCATCAACCTCCTGCCATAGTTTCTCATTCTGAGAAAAGTCAATGTACTAATTTCTTTTCCCTAAAACTGCATGGGATCAAACTAAATCAAATCCTTTTCTGAAAGAAAAAGTTCATCCGAAACCTCAAACAATCCTCCGGGATATCTTCTCAGGTTTTCCAGCAAGCCATTAACATGGTATATAAGCTTATCTCCCCCTTCTTTCGCTAATACCCTTAAAAACTCCTTGAATATGCCTGGGACATATTTCTTTAATTTCATTCCATTTTTAAGAATGAACTGAGATAACCTGTGATATTCATTGCAGGCATGACGTAAATAACTCTCCTTAGTAGTTAATATATCAGAATTCATATTTATCTCTGGCAGAAAAAAGCACACCGGAAATAGTTTTTTATATTCATCT
>Ga0137307_101434_pt1 | contig 21123 bp, 14 predicted proteins | sample NAcewD2O_March_2_FD_97180 | JGI IMG/M metagenome (GOLD analysis project Ga0137307, IMG submission 97180) | Mouse cecal microbial communities from Vienna, Austria - N-Acetylglucosamine amended D2O_March | ecosystem: Host-associated > Mammals > Digestive system > Large intestine > Cecum | place... | reverse complement strand
GCCTACGTCCCCATGGTTAGACGCTATGCCCTTTTTATGGCCCTCCTGATGGCTCATGATAACGCTGCTGTCTAATGGGTTAAAACTATACTCTTTGCAGAGAAATGCAAAAAACTGCACTGCGTTCCTATAGACGGCATAGATATGTTCTTTTGTATTTACCCCATTTCCCGGGAGAAAAATATTGTCTCCTATTGGCATGAAATGAAACATATCACAGAAAAGGATTTTGAAAAAGAGGATGTGCAGCAAATTGAAAGAGATGCACATAAAGATTAAATTAAGAAAAAATATTGTCCCAGACAGCAGATTTGCCCTCCAGGACAATATTTTTTTCTTATTGGTAGACAGACTGCATCAGCCGCTGTTCAAACTCATCATGGGTCAGGGGCCTGTCAAAGAGATACCCCTGGGCAATATCGCAGTCAAGAGCCTTCATGTATTCCAGTTCCGACTCCGTCTCAATACCCTCGGAGACAATAGACATATCCAATTCTTTTGCCATACGGATAATATTTCCAATCACCGCCCTGGACCGTTCTTTCCCAAGGCTCCTGTTATCCAGAAAAGACTTGTCCAGTTTCAGCGTGTCAAAACTCATATTTTGAAGCATGCTCAAGGAGGAATAGCCTGTGCCAAAATCATCCATGGATGCAGATATCCCAAACTCGTGGAGTTTATTGATGCTGGAAATCAAATTGACACTGCCCTCCAAATATGCGGTTTCCGTAAATTCTATTTCCAGATACTGTTTTGGTATTTTGTATTTTTCCGCCACCTGGTTAATCCGCTCCGCCACTGTGTTTTCCACAAAGTGATGTTTGGAAAAATTCACGGATATGGTTACAACTTCAATGCCTTTTTTCAGCCATTCCGAAATATTACGGCACACGGTCTCAAGTACATAAAAGTCCAGCTTTTGTACCTGTCCGGTGTTTTCACAAATGGGAATAAATTCCATGGGAGGAACTAATTTTCCCTCATGGTTCCACCGGATCAAAGCCTCCGCACCGATAATCCGGCGGCTTTTCATATCCACCTTGGGCTGGTAATACACCACAAATTCCCGTTTCTTTAACGCCGGATCAATGGCGTGCATAATTAATTCTTCCCGGCTCTTCCTCTGGCGGATTTTATCGTCATAATAACGGATCGTCTCATTCTGCCCCTTGTTAATCTCATCGTATGTACTGGAAAGTTTCTCCATAATCATCTGGGGGGATGTATCCGTACCGTCCGGATTGTAAACGGCTATCCTTGCAGTAATGGCAACTTTTTCTCCAGTTACCGGTTCACGTATGCAGGAGACATAAACAGACTCAAGTTCCTTAAGAATCAAAGAAAGCCTCTCTTTGCGGATTACCCCCACAAAATTATTTCCTCCGGTAAGGGCCATCAGCTCCTCCGCCGTGACAAGCTCCGCCACTGCCCCGCAGTATTCCCTGAGAGCCGCATCCCCTTGGCGGAAACCGAATTTCTGATTGATAAATTTAAAATTGCTGATATTAAAATAAATGGTGCTGTACTCTGCAATTTTCTCCTCCCCAATCAGACGGTCGGTAAAATTCAGATATGCGTTGTAATTAGGGATTCCGCTTCTGATATCTATCATGGAAATTCTTAAATTTTCATCTTTTACATAGTGGACGCAGTTCTCAATAAAATTGTACCCTTTGTAAATCGCCGTAGCCATCTCCAGGCAGCTTGAGTACCCGCAGGAATGGCAGTCTATGCTTCTGGATTCCTCCGTCTCCTTGTGCATCAGGCAGAATATAGCGTCAATATTTTTTTCATGTTTCGGGTCATAGGAAAAGATATGCCTCTCCCCTACATATTTATCCCCCCTGTACTCCTTCATAAAATCCTTCAGGGAAAGCCCGGCAAATCTTTCTTTCAGCCTTTTTAGGCGTTCCTGCAAAGGAAGCTCCTGGAGATAGGGATTTTCTTCCTCAGGAATCTCCCCGGTGGGCTCCCTGTATTTTTGTACACGGAAAAAGATATCATCGTCCAGACTGCAGTACTGGGAAGTAGCCGTCCCTGTAAGACAGCCCTGCCTGCAGTTTAAGCAGTCAACTAAAAAGGGCAGTTCTTTTCCCTCCATAATTCTCTGCTCCAGTTTTGTAAAGTAATCATACACTGCCCGCTCTCCGTGAATCTCCCGGATAATCTCGCTTCCTGAGACAAAGTGCCTGATATTATCTGAAAGCCCTCCCGGCACAGGATAGAGCCGTCCTAAACCAAAGTCGGAACACTCCACTTTGGCGGTATACCCCGTTACGTCTATCCCCTCCATCTCTTTTGCAAGATGGGCAAATGTCACATTATAAGAAACCAGACCTTCATTGGAAACATCGTCAATCTCATCTTTTTTTGCAATACAGGGGCTGATAAAAGCCAGCTTGTCCGTTCTGTGGCAGTATTTCCGAATATACACCGCCAGGCAGAGAAGAGGCGTATGTACCGGAATCAGCTTTTTTACCAGATCTTTTGAATACTTCTCAATATAATTTACCACTGCGCTGCAGGGCGGGGCTATGGCGCCCTCCATGGGATGTTCCTCCAGGTAAGTAAGGTAAGCCCATGTGGCGATATCCGCACCATAACTCACATCATAAATCAGATTTGCGCCTAATCTCTGGAGATAACCCAAAATTTCATAAGCCTTTTTATCATATGTGATAAAAAAGGATGGAGCCACCAAAAGGGAAATGGATTCCCCTGCCTTTAGCGCCTCCAAGAAACTATGGGTGTCATCCCGGTATTCCCTGGCATTGTGGTGGCATGTCATCAGGCACCGTCCACAGTGCAGGCATTTTTCATTATCCACATAAATTTTATTTTTCCCATCTTTTCTCACGGACACATTCGCCCCAAGCACCGGACATCCCGATATGCAGCGGTTACAGCCAATGCAGTTATCTTTCGTATAGACTAATCCTTCATTTAATTTCATACTTTTCCCCTTATATCATAGGGCAGGAAAAATCATTTTCCCTGCCCGCATCTTAATCTGTATCTGAACAGTTGACTTCACTTTTGTGCGGAATTTAAATATAAAAAACGAGAATTACATCAATGAATATGGTATCATAAATAGGCGGATTTTTCAATATTTATCCTCTAGTGAAACTCTTCTTTTAAAATCCTCTTTAAAGTTTCCGCTGACTCCCTAAGCTTCACCTGCTCCTCCTCATTTAAGTCTATGGGCACCGTTGTCTCCACCCCGTTTTTACCCACAACTGCCGGCATGGAAAGCACCACATCATCAATGCCGTACTCCCCGTGCATCATGGAAGAAATGGGCAGGATGGATTTTTCATCCCGGATAATCACCTCGCAAATCCGCTTTACTGCCATGGCAATGCCATAATAAGTGGCATGTTTTTTCTCGATAATCTCATATGCGCTGTTTTTCACAGATTCCGCAATCAATTTTGTGTTCTCATCGTGATGGTAATGCCCCCGCATTTCACAGAAGTCACTGACTTTAATTCCAGAGATATTTGCACTGCTCCACGCCGCTATCTCACTGTCCCCATGTTCCCCGATAATAAAAGCGTGGATGCTGCGGCTGTCCACGGACAAGTGCTCACTGAGTTCATATTTTAATCTAGCGGTATCCAAAACTGTACCGGAGCCAATCACCCGGTTCTCGGGAAAACCGGATAGTTTTAATGCCGTATAGGTCAGGATATCCACCGGATTAGAGACGATAAGCAAGATTCCCTGACAATTTCTCTTTGCAATTTCAGGAATAATACTTTTAAAAATCCCAATATTTTTGTGGACCAAATCAAGCCTTGTCTCATCGGGCTTCTGATTTGCCCCTGCTGTGACAATGATAATCGCCGCATCTCCTATATCGTCATAATCCCCGGCATATATCTTCATCTGCCTGGCAAAAGGCACGCCGTGGGCGATATCCATAGCCTCCCCCTCCGCCTTGTCCTTATCCGCATCGATGAAAACCATTTCGGAAAACAGTCCGCTCTGCATCAGGGCAAAGGCTGAGGCTGAGCCTACAAAGCCGCAGCCGATCATAGCGGCCTTTCTCAAGTTTACCTGCTTTTCTGTTTTATTTTCCATTTTATATCTCCTTTAGGCTTTTTATTCTATTTTCTACAAAAAAGAAATTCTCATACATCTCATAAAAACAGACACCTGGAAGATTCTATCCCACAGAAATCTCTCAGGTGTCTGTTTCAAAAATTATCGCTTAATTTCCATTACTTTGGCAAGTCCTTCTTCCTCCAGGGTATAGGAAAATTCCACCATATCCCCGGCCTGATACCGCACAATATCTACAAAGGCCGTATCGCTTACATTAACGTCAAAGATAATTTCTGAATTTGTAAGGCAAATATAATAGTGGGTATTTCCCTCCACCACCACCGGGGCAATAGAAGAAATCTTCCCTTTCACTGTCTCATAAACACCGCTTCCTCCCCCGCTTATCCCGTTTGTGGCAAGAAGCTTCATATATGCCCGCTCACACTCCTGCACTGTGTCGCCGATGGCAACCCACTGGTATTTCTGCACGTTTACCATGGCATATTTTTTCACCAGCCCGGCGCCGTCTTTTAAGGCCATAAAGTAAGTGGGCTCGTTGGAAATATTTAAAAGCAGGGGGAATGTGGCCCTGTAACCAAGGTTTTGCACCTGGCCTTCCGCAGAAGACATGGCGGAGTCCTCAATGGCCCCCTCCACGGTATAATATTTCGTCTCCATGGTTCTCTGGTTCATCAGCACAAACCCCACATTGGACTGGTCGCCGCTGACGGAAGTAACTCCCGTATACACCCACACATCATCCTCCAGGGCGATATAGTTGTAGCCGTTTGTGGCCTGGAGACAGTCTTTCTGCCCTAAAACACTGTTGAAAAATCCATGTTTCAATGTGCCGTAATAGTTATACAACCTTGTTAAAAGTTCAGCAGAATACACTTTATCCACCCAGGAGGGCACGTCTTCCACCTTATAATCCACACACTCCCCTGTCACCGCATTGCACAGCACCGCCCTGCCCACGGTCTGTCCCCCGAAAAGCCCAATCTGAAACTTTTTCACCGGGCAGACCCAGTAAGGGGTTCCCTCATCATCAATTTCAAAAAAAATCTGGTCGTCAAAAATATAGGTGGGATAGTGAAATCTTAAATGACGGTAGATATTCCTGTTAAAATACTCAGACTTGGAATACTTAATGCCCTGGCTTAATTTTACGCACTCTGTATTCTGGGTTGCCATATCGATTCTGATATAGGCGGGAATCCCGTTTTTCTGGTTGGTAAACCATTTAATCCCGCTGGCATACACCAAAGGCGCCACCCTCACAGGGGTATTCTGATAATTGATCTGGGTGTACTCATCGCTCACCTCAAACTGGGATACCATATCCACCATACTTCCCATTTTTCTGTTTCCCAAAAGCTGGGCGGAACTTTTATCCAGCAAAGGAATGGTACGGAAATCCACTTCCTTGATATCGGAGGTAAAGTTTCCCGACTGCACCGATAAAAGTTTCTTGTACTTTGCCGCATTGACTATAGGGGAGGAGAGCACGCTTCCCACAATAAATACCGCCGCTGCCAGGGCAAAGAAAAGCACCCCGATTTTCGCCAGTTTCAGGCTGTCAAAAAGCTCCCGTATGTTCACATTTTTCCCCCTGGAAAACAGCTCTTTTTTCCCTTTGCTAAGAATATAGAGAACTGTGGCCGCTGCAATCAAAAACAAAAGATACAGCCAGAAATCCGTGGAGTGAATATTGATGGCAGGCAGCGTCACATAATAAAATACTCCCACACATAAAAGCAAGATTGCAAAAATTAATAGCTTCCACTTCAAATTTTTCATTATACCTCTCCTTTAAACCGTTTTAGTTCCTCTTTTAAAATGCCCTCAAATGCAAAATTTCTCTCAGATTCCGTCTTTAAATATTCTTCCTTAAGCTGTCTTCCCTTCTGTTCCACTTCCTCTAAAAGTTCCCTGGCAGAAAGGAGATAACAGCCCTGGCCCCTGATTATCACCTGCTCCAAACCGTCGGAGGTAGCCACGGTGACATGGTACTTTCTCCCGTGTTCCTGGGCAAATTTTTCAATATAGGCGTCTGCCGTCTCCGCCTCTTTTGTGTACACTACATGGATATTATGATAATCAAAAATCTCCGTCTTATGCCCCTCTAAGCGGTAAGCGTCAAAAACCACAATAAGATTGCATTTTTCCATCCCCTGGTAATTGCTTAAAATGTCAAGAAGCCTGCCCCTTGCACTGTCAATATTTATATCCGCCAGCTCCTTTAATTCCGGCCAGGCAAATATGATATTATATCCGTCCACCAAAAGATATTTTTCCCTTTGCTCCCTCACTTTATAACTGCCGGAAGAGGGCTGTGACTCCACCACACGCTTAGGCTTAAATTTTTTCTGTGGATTGGACTTATCCCTTTTATTGGCACTTAAAGTCCGCTCCAAAATAGCGTCCACTTCCTCCGTCCCAATCCACTCCTCTGTTTTTTCTGCCCGCCGCAGAGGATACCCCTGGGCTTTCAGGGGCTTTTCCTCCTGGAAAACTGAGGGCATATGCATATAGGAAAACACTTTGTCATGTTCCACCACAAAACCTGCCCCATGGGCACAGAACACGGAGGATGCAGGATTTTCCATGTCGCTTTCAAAGTCATATCCCATATGCTCTATCACTTCCTCTGGGTTGTGGCACTTTCCGTACCCGCCGTAGGACAAGCTTAAACTCCCTTCCCCTTTAGTGTAGCTTTTGACTTCCTTTGCGTAACTTCCCATGCAGGAGACTGGCGCCCTGCCGGAAAGCACCGCCATATCCTTATCCTTCTCCGGAGGATTTATGGTGCCGTACATTTTCTCCACATCTGTCATAGCCCTGCCGAGGGCGTATTCCGGCACTTCCAGGCGGTATTCATAAAAAGGCTCTAAAAGGACACATTGTGCCTGGGAAAGTCCCTGGCGCACCGCCCGGTAGGTTGCCTGGCGGAAATCTCCTCCCTCCGTGTGCTTCTGATGGGCCTTCCCGGATACCACCGTAATTTTCATGTCCGTGAGAAAAGACCCGGTCAATACCCCCACATGCTCTTTTTCCCTCAAATGGGTTAAAATCAGGCGCTGCCAGTTTTTATCCAGAATATCTTCACTGCAGTCCGATGCGAAAACCATGCCGCTTCCCGGCTCTCCCGGCTCTAAGAGAAGATGCACTTCCGCATAGTGGCGCAGGGGTTCAAAATGCCCCACCCCCTCCACCGTATCCGCAATGGTTTCCCTGTACACAATACTGCCCTGGGAAAATTCCGCCTCCACATGAAAACGGTCGTAAATCAGCCGTTTTAACACTTCCACCTGGACTTCCCCCATAACCCATACCAGTATTTCCTGGTGCTCCTCCTTCCACTGGATATGCAAAAGAGGGTCTTCCTCCTCAAGCTCCTTTAACTTTGGCAGCATCTTAAGAGGGCTCACCTCCTCCGGCAGCATGATCCGGTAAGATAATACCGGCTCCGATGCCGGAAGATACGCCTTATCTTCCCCTCCCACACACTCTCCTGCAAAACTGTTTTTCAGCCCCGTAAAGGCGCACACCATGCCGGGGAGTGCCTCCTCTGCTGTCTCAAAGTTTTCACCGGAATATATCCTGATCTGGTTGACCTTCTCCCCCTCTCCAAAAGGGTGATACACCATATCTTTCACTTTCAGGCTGCCCCCGGTAATTTTCCCGTAGGTGAGCCTGTTTCCCGCCTTGTCCCTGGCAATTTTAAATATTTTTGCACTGAATTCTTCTCTTCTGTCCGGCTCTTTTGCATACTGCAAAAATCCCTGCAAAAAAGTGTCCACCCCTTCCACCTTAAGGGCGGAACCAAAATAACAGGGAAAAATCTGGCGGTTTTTTATAAGCCTGCAAATCGTATCCTCCCCCACAAATCCGGTGTCCAAAAACTCCTCCAAGGCCTCCTCGCTTCCCGTTGCCAGGGATTCATAAAAAGCTTCGCCCCTCTCCCCGTCAAAGGAAACGCAGCCATCCCCCAGTATACTTTGCAACTCCCCAAGCAGGGCTTTTCTATCCGCCTTTTCCATATCCATTTTGTTGATAAAAAGAAAAACCGGTATCTCATACCGTTTTAAAAGATTCCACAGAGTCCGTGTATGGCTCTGCACCCCGTCAGAGCCGCTTATCACCAAAATCCCATAATCTAAAACCCACAGGGTGCGCTCCATCTCCCCGGTAAAATCCACATGCCCGGGAGTGTCCAAAAGCGTGACGTCACATGTGGGAAATTTTAAAACCGCCTGTTTGGAAAATATGGTAATCCCCCGCTCCCGCTCCAAATCATTCGTATCCAAATGGGCATCCTTTTTATCCACCCTGCCAAGATTTTTTATCATGCCGCTCTCATATAATAATGCCTCGGATAAAGTGGTTTTCCCCGCATCCACATGGGCCAAAAGTGCGGTGCATATGTGTTTTTTTTCTCTTTTGGATTCTGACATCATTTTTTCACCCCAATTATATACAAAGCAAAATCACCTTTCTGCCCCATAACAAACTCCTTTTCCAGCCTAAACATGGGATGCATCCTTAACTGTTTTTTCACAAAAGCCCCCTCGTTACAGTACAAAATCATATATCCCTTGGAAGCCAAATGCTCCTGGGATTTATCAAAAAATTTCCGGTAAAACTCATCCTGCTCCTCCTTCGTCCTCTTTCCCCGCATAGGAAGATTTGCGATAATTTCATCAAACAGATATTCATGCCTGAAATCGAAATAATCCCTGTGGATAAAATGGACGGGAACTTTCGCCAGGGCTGCATTTTCTCTGGCCCCCAAAACTGCGTCACCAAAAATATCGATTCCGTATATTTCTCTGGCCGGCACTTTTTTGCATCGTTCCAAAAGCATAGTCCCCACACCGCAGCAGGGATCTAAAATCTGGGCGTTTTTCTTTAAATAGGGGCCGGCCAGCTCCATAAGGAGGGCTGCCGTGGAAGGATGGATGGAGGAGGAAATGGTGTGCAGGCGATAGTTAAACCGCTCCATGGGTATGGTATTCATTTTTAAGAAGGCCCGCATCTTCTTATCCTTCCCGGCCAAAATCCGCACCTCAAACTCATAATCATCTGTGGAGTTAATGAGCTGCCTTGCGCTTTCCTCCTCCATGGCCCTTGCCGCTTTCAAAGCATAACGGCTCCGTTCCTTTAAATCCATGCCGTTTCGGATTTCCAGACGGAAATAAAAAGGCCCGGGTTCCCTGTGGCATTTTTCAAGAAGAGGCAAAAGATTGGAGGAAGCTAATAGTTTTCCCCCATCCCCGGGAGATACATCCGCCGTAAAATCTTCTTTTAAAGATAAGGGAAACAGAAGTTCCCGGAAGGTGCGAATCTTTACCACATCGGAAAGATTTTCCACAATAGCCTTTATCCCCAGGGGGTGGCTTCCTTTTTTTAAGGCATAAAGCTGCTTTTCTGTCACTTCCCGGTAAGAAGTATTTGTGGTAAGGACAACCAAAAGCCTCTCCCTCCATCCTGTGAAGGTATGGCCCTTATCCTCTGTCCGCAGAATCTGCTCCAGGGCAGAAAGTTCCTCTGACACATGTTTTTTCTCCTCCTTTAGAGGGGTATACTGTGCCAAAAAATCATACTGCTCCTTTAAGTTTGAAAGATAAGGCGATACATCCATCTTTCCCAGGGCTTTTAAATAGACACTCCGGATAAAACGCTTTTCCTCCTTAACATATGCCTGGTAAAGGGCCTCCGCCTGATTGCCTGCCCCCAAATCCCCCAGAAGTGCCGCCGCATTTTTCCGCACCTTGGGGTCCTCCTCCTTTAAAAGCTCCGCCACAGCCCTGGCATCCCCCAAAAGCTCCTTTGCGGCTTTTACGTTTTCCATATCTTTCAGGCTGGCCCGAATGCTGCTTAAGGACTGGCGCAGATCTTCTTTCTTTTGAATTTTTAAAATATCATCTTTTACCATAATCATTATATTCCTTTACTTCATGGGCCTGGCTAAAAGGGAACCTTCCGCCGCCCCGTACCCTGCACCCCTGGATGCCCACAGCGGCGTGACATAGGGCTTTCCTTTGCTGTCATATCCCATGCAGGCATACCCGGTAAACATTTCCACATGGTATGTAGTTTTATAGGGATTTTTCAAATTATTGGACTTAAAAACAATATCCCCGGGATTTAACTGCATTTTATTTACCTTCTTCTGCCTGTACCCTCCTTTTATCATACGGTTATGGTCCCTGCACCACACAGATTCCGTGGCGGTTGTCCCGGGATAGGTATCGCTTCCGAAAGTAACCCCTGCACATTCTTTGTATGCCTTCCACACCAGTGCGCTGCAGTCATAATACCCCTTCTGTGTCCGTTTCGCCTGGCTGTATTTCCAGTGGGTTCCAATATAAGTGGCTCTCTCACATACTTTTTTCAGCTTTTTTGTTGTGACAGAAACGGCACAGCCAATCTTTTTATTTCCGATTTTTGCCGTGATAACCACGTTTCCGATTTTTTTGCCCTTCACAACGCCGCTTTTGGAAACGGTGGCAATTTTTTTATCGGAAGAACTCCACGTAATGGGGTCAGCACAGCCGCTCACTTTCAGTTTTTTTGTTTTTCCCTTTTCTAAAAGCAAGGAATTGGCAGATATTTTTACCGGTCTTATGGAAACCGTTATGGGAAATTCCTTTCCGGCAATGGTAACTTTAATTTTTGCCGTACATTTTTTCTCTCCATAAATTTTCAAATGCAGAACATTTTCAGAAAGAGATGCGTAGGCCCGGACATTTTTACCGGAAACTTTACAGCCCAAATCAACTCCCGGCATATCTTCACTCAATACCACAGGGCTGTTGACTTTAATATCAAATTCCATACTTTCATAGGAACTGCTGCCATAGCCGTAAACGGGAACCAGATAGCCGTTTAAACTGTCTTTTTCCAGAGTAACCCCTGCCATGTCCACCGGAACGTCCAAACTTTCATCTTCGCTAAAATCCTCCGTCTCAAAGGCCCCAAAAACTTCCGTCCCATGAAAGGCCACTGCACCAAAACACAGAATACAAAAACAGACTGCTGACATCAAAAAATTCTTCATACTTTTCTCTCCCTGTACTTTTATTTTATAGACAAGAATATTATACTCCCCTTCCGGGAAATCAGCAAGGAACAATCCTTTGTAAATACAGAATTTTATCCCATAGATGTCATAGCATGAAAAAATAGACTGATGACAAGGTTGTAAATATAATACAGGGCAGCCGCAAAACCACTTGCAGCTGCCCTGTTGTAATTTTTACCTCTTTTTTTTCGCCAATGTCTTTGCGTTTTCCTCCACCCGAAGCCTTCCTAAGGGATATAAAAACTGCAGGGATAACGCCAGCAGGAAAAAGCCCAGGGCCGGAACCAGGCAGGTAATCATATAAATTCCATTTACCACCCCTTCGTCAAAAGCCGTTGCCTGGCTGTATCCGATAGCGCTTAACAAAAAGCCGCTAAGGCCGGAAGATAAGGCCTGCCCTAACTTTCTGGCGAAGGAATACACCGCATAAATCGTTCCGTCGGAGCGTTCCCCAAGCTGCACCTCCGTATCGTCAATTACATCCGTAATCATTGCCCAGGTAATGAGGGAAAAAACCGCAAGGCCGATATAGGCAATCCCAAACATCCCCACAAAGACCCAGGCATTTTTTGTATGCAGAAAATAAGTTACCACAAGGACGATACCGCTGAACACCGCCGCTATCACCCCCAGTTCTTTCCGCCCTAATTTTTCCGAAAGCTTTACGGTAAAAATAGCACAGAAAAGAGTAATCACAACACCAACAAAACTGGAAGCCGACTGGGCCGCCACATTCCCAAAATAATTGGGATAAATATAGGCAGCCATGCCCTGGAGGGTAAGCTGGGCCATAAGCATACAGACAGAGCTTACAATAATACCGATGAGTGGTTTGTTATGCCCCAAACTGACTAAAAGTTCCTTTAAACTGAATTTCTCTGTTTTCTGGGGCACTTTTACCCGCTCCGTTGTCAAAAACAGGCACAGGAGATAACACACCACTGCAGCGATGGAGCATACAAGGGCCGCCAGCATCATGTTTGTGCCGGAGAGCACACTGTTGCCCTCCTCATCTTTATAATACACCACCAGGGGCAAAACCACGCCGATAATGGTTGCCGCAAGGCTTGCCCCTATGGTGCGGAAATTGGAAAGGGTTGCCCTGTCCCTGGATTCGCTGGATACGGCGGAGGCCATGGCCCCGTAGGGAATATTGATACTGGTGTAAAACACGCTGCCCCATAAGATATAGGTAAAAAACATCCAGAAAATCTTAAATCCCATAGGCATATTCCGAAACCAGGAAGCGTACATGAGAAATGACGCCACCGCCACAGGTCCGCACATCCTTCTAATCCAGGGAAGGAATTTTCCCCTTTTCCCAGGACGGCTTCTGTCCACAATCTCCCCCATAGCCACATCGGTAAAGGCATCTAAGAAACGGGCAAGCATCATCATCGTTCCCACAAGGCCCCCGGACACCCCCATAACGTCGGTATAAAACTTCATTAAAAACATGGTGGAGAGAATAAAGGTAAAGTCATTTCCAAAATCCCCAAAGAGATAACCTAGTTTATCCGATAAACCAAATTTTTTTGTCGTCTGCACCTTATGTCCCTCCTATGCCTGATTTCCTTTATAATCCAGGGGAAGTTTCTCCCAGCGCTCCTTTAAGAGATAGGCCGCATCCTTGGGCTGCCTCTGCCTGGTAAAGACGCCTTTTTTATTTCCGTTTACCCGAAGGATTCCCTCCGTGGTCTGAAAGTCCGCAAAATTCCAAATCTGTTCTCCCTTAATAAATCCATAGCTGTCAAATACCTCATGGGTCATATCCAGATACTCCTTCTGGTACTCCTGGCTCCACATTACAGAGGGCAGCTTGTGCTCACTGGCCATGGTATCCGCACCGTACTCCGAAAAGATAAAGGGCTTATTTAAATTCAGAGCCTTCCACCCCTCCAGCTCTTTGACAAACATCTCCTTTGCGTCACAGATTTCATATCCCCCTTTTACATACCAGCCGTAATATCTGTTTAGGGCAATGATATCGCTGAAAGAATAACATTTGCATTTCCCCGGAACAGAATTCATAACCAGGGCAAAAGTCCTGGGACGCTTCTGGGGATCTAAGGCCCGAGCCGTCTCAAACACTTCTTTAAAATAAGGCACCGCCGCCTCGTTGGTGGTCTCCGGCTCATTTAAAAGGCTCCATGCAATGACGCAGGGATGGTTTTTGTCCCTGGTAATCAGCTCTTCTAATGCCTTTAAATGGGCTTTTAATAATTCCGGGGTGGTCTCCTTTTCAAAAAATGCCGTCTGTTTTCCAGTGCTTGCCTCCATAAAATTCATCAGGCTGGCAAAAAGCCCCACTGCCGCCACCTCGTCAATGACAAGAAAACCTTCCCTGTCCGCCATCTGGTAGATTTCCTCGCTGTAGGGATAATGAGCCGTGCGGAAGGAATTTGCCCCAATCCACTTCATCAGCTCAAAATCCCGCTTCATCACATTAATGTCAAACCCTCTGCCCACAATGTCAGAGTCCTCATGTTTTCCAAAGCCTTTTAAGTACACAGGCTTTCCGTTTAACAAAATATTTTCACCGGAAACCTCCACCGTCCGGATGCCGATTTCCTGCTCATAGGAATCAACACAGGCCTCCCCGTCTTTAATCTTCACCACAAGACGGTACAGATAGGCATTTCTCACCTGCCATAGATGAGCATTCTTTACCTCAAGGCTTCCTGACTTCCCTTCCCCCTGGGCTGCCTTTTCCCCGGAGGCGTCAAAAAGTTCCACAAAAACCGGATGGCTGCCTGTGGTCTTCACATCATAATTTACCCTGGCATCCTCCCCAACAATCTCATAGGTCAAATCAATGTCATACACAGATTCCTTAGGCAGGGCCAAAAGATAAACGGAACGCTGCAGCCCGGAATAATTGAAAAAATCAAAGTAAGGCTTTGCCATCTTTTTCCCGTTTGAGAGCACCACAGTCTCCCCGCAGGGGATATTGGTTACCGTAAGCTCATTGTTCACCTTAACCACCAGTTTGTTATAACCATTGTATTCCACATGCTCTGTCACATCCGCCGCAAAGGGGAGAAAACCGCCCTCATGCTTTGTCACTTCCCTGCCATTCACATAGACTAGGGCCCTGTGGGTGGCAGCGCCAAACCGGATGGAAATCTCTTTTCCCTCCCATTCCCCAGGCACAAAAAATTCTGTCTCATACCACATATCCCCGGCAAATTCCCGGATGTCTTTCTCTGTATAAAAATCCTGAAAACTGGCAGGCACAGGGATTACCTCATCCCCAGGGATTCCATTGCCCCAGTTCTTCTTTTCCCCCTCCGATTCGCCGTCCAATTTAAATTTCCACATGCCATCCATGGAAACGCATCTTCTTGTCTCAGTTACTTTGGGGTATAACATGGAATATTCAATCATTTTTAACTCCTTTTTCTCTGTATGATTTTACTTATTCAAAGTCTTCCCCATAAGTTTCAAAACTATTACAAAAAATAAATTTACTTCATTGGACAAAAAAAGAGAAACGATACAAAATGCATCGTTTCCCTTTCAAATCCTTGTTCCGTTTTTCTGATTTATACCCTGGATAAGTATTCCCCTGTTCTGGTATCAATTTTAATCACGTCATCCTGTTCCACAAACAAAGGTACATATACGGTAGCTCCTGTCTCCACAACTGCAGGCTTTGTAGCCCCGGTAGCAGTATCCCCTTTAAAGCCAGGCTCCGTATCCGTAATCTGCAGTTCCACAAACAAAGGCGGCTCTACAGCAAAAACGCTTCCGTTGTGGGAACACATTTTTACAACTTCGTTCTCTTTTACAAATTTCAGGGCATCGCCGATATCCTCTTTGCTTAAGGTAATCTGGTCATACGTCTCCACGTCCATAAAGTTAAACAAATCACCGTCTGCGTAAAGATACTGGTAATCTTTTCTGTCAATCCTGGCCTGGGGACATTTTTCCGTGGGACGGAATGTCTTTTCCACCACGCCGCCGTTTTTGATATTTTTCAACTTAGTTCTGACAAAGGCTGCGCCCTTTCCTGGTTTCACATGCTGAAACTCAATGATCTGGTAAATATTTCCTTCTAATTCGATGGTAATACCATTTCTGAAATCTCCTGCTGAAATCATTATTTCTTCCTCCTTCATGCATAGGGCAATGCCCACTTCTATGATTCTATAACATCTTTCCATATATTTCAATCTTTTTTTCGTAATTCTTTTTAATAAACGAAAAAATCCCTGTCAGTTTATCTGGCAGGGAATCATTTTTCAGTACCACCTAGTCATAGGAATCTCATTATTCACATCGTTGCTGAATAAAATCTGGTGCAAATCCACCACCCCGTTCATAAAAGCGGCGGCACAGGCACACAGATACATTTCCCACATCCTGGTAAACCGCTCATCAAACATTTCCGCAACCTCACTGCGGTGCCTCTGGAAATTCTCATTCCAGCAAAGCAGGGTTTTATTGTAATGCCTGCGCAAATCCTCCACATCTAAGGTATAAAACCTTAAATCTCCGGCAATATTAATAATTTCCCGAAGGCTTGGCACCACGCCTCCGGGGAAAATGTACTTTTTCACCCAGGCATCACCGGGATATTCTTTTAATGCGCTGATGTAGTGGAGAAGAAACAATCCCCCAGGCTTTAACATGCGCTTTACACAGGACATAAATTCCAGATAATTATTCCGCCCCACATGCTCTAACATGCCCACGGAAACCACCCGGTCAAATTTAATATGAAGTTCCGGCAAGTCCCTGTAATCCAAAAGTTTTACATGGACATACTCCTCTAAGCCTTCCTCTTTTATCCGCTCCTTACATTTCTTCTGCTGTTCCTGGCTTAAGGTAATCCCCATACCATAAACTTTGTATTTTTTTGCCGCCTCCATCAGGAGAAACCCCCAGCCGCAGCCGATATCGCAGAGGGTCATTCCCTCTTTCAGATTCAGCTTTTCCAGTATCCTCTCGACTTTACAGCACTGTGCCTCATACAGAGTGGTGTCATTTTCCTTAAAATATCCGCAGGAGTAGCTTAACGTCTCATCCAGCCACAATCTGTAAAAATCATTTCCAATATCATAATGGGAACTTACCTCCCTTTTTTGATTATTCTTATCCCCGGAGGTAAACATCAGCTTTCGGAGTTTCCATCTATCGGTATAGAATTTATCTATCTGACCCAAAAAAAGATTCAAGGTCTCGTACAAATCCCCGTGAATCTCAATATCTCCGTCCATATACGCCTCCCCCAGTGCGATGGAGGTGCTTTTCAGCAGAGATTTCATTCCGGGAAGTTTATGCACGGTAACGGAAAACTTTGGTTCCCCCTTTCCGATAAAATGGCTTTTCTCCCCGGTGATAATCTCAAAGGGGCAGGCGTCAAACTGCCCCATAAATTTTACAAATTCTTTTTCTAACACTGCCATAGGAATCCTTCTTTCTATAAAAGTTTTTATAGAAAAAAGCATGTGACAAATCGGAAAAATTATACAGCGCCAGTTCTCAATGTTTCTTCGTATTCTCTTTTTCCATAAGTTTTGTCACTTCCTCATGAACCACCTGATAGACTTCCAGGTAGGAAACTCCCTCTTTCATGGCAATCTTTTTAATGCTCTCATACTCTGGATATCCCCACTTGGTATCCTGGAACTCACAGACTTTAATCTGTACCGGACCAAAAGAAGATTCCATAGTTATAATATTTCTCTTTAAAATTGTCCGCTCCATTTTTGTCCGGCGGATGCCTATGGTTGTGGTTTCCGTAAAAAGAATTGCCTCCATTTTTTCCACATCCTGAGGCTCACAGATAACTACCACTTCGTAAGCGGGACGGTTTTTCTTCATATACACTGGAATGTAAAACACATCCCTGGCCCCCGCTGCAAAAAGCTGCTCCATACAGTAACCGAAAGCCTCCCCGCCGCAGTCATCCACATTGCACTCCAGTTTAACAATCACTTCCTCGTCCTTTTTCTCTTCCTCCGGCTCCCCCAACGTATCTATCACCATAGCCCGAAGAAGGCTGGGACGCTCATACTGCCTCTTGCCTGTCCCGATTCCTGATTTTACAATAGAAAATTTCTGGGGAAGTTCCTTTTCCGTACAAAAAGCCGCCGCAATGGCTGCCCCGGTGGGGGTAATCAGCTCCCCCTCCACAGAGGTCATCTGGATAATCAGCTGATACTGCTGGATAATATTAGCCACCGCAGGCACCGGGATAGAGAGAATCCCGTGCTGGCTGTTGACCGTTCCCCATCCCTCACAGATCACCGGAATTACCACTTTATCAATGCCGAGATTGTCAAGGCATACCGCCGCCGCTACGATATCCACAATGGAGTCCACTGCCCCCACCTCATGGAAATGTACTTCCTCCAGGGTAGTGCCATGGGCTTTTGCCTCCGCCTCCCCAAGGATTTTAAAAATCTGAACCGCCAGCTCTTTTGCCCTTTTGGTCAGTTTTCCTGACTGGATAATTGAGACAACCTCCGGAAACCCTCTGTGCATGTGGGGGGAATGATGTTCCTCCTTTTCCCCCTCCCCATGGAGATACTTCATATCATGGTCATGATTTTCATGGACGGCATCCAGCTTCACCAAAAAATCACAGGCATTAAGCCCTGCCTTTTCCACCCGGTTGATTTCAATCTCAAACCCCTCCAGAGGAAGGCTCGCCAAAGTATCCTTCAAAATCTTTTCACTTGCTCCCAAATCAAGCAATGCCCCCACCAGCATATCTCCGCTGATGCCGGACTGACAGTCCAAATACAATTTTTTTGCCATTCTATACCTTCTCCTTTCTATCAACCTCTAATCCGTGGTTGATTACGGTGTTGTACATTTATATGATAAAAATATGTGATGTGGATTTGTATTTTTATACCTGTGGCTTTGACTACTTAACAGAGGTTCTTACCACACCTTATGTATTTCCTGAATCTAATTCTATATTTCGTTCAAAGTACGGCATTGTCTATATGAATGTTTTGAAAACATTTGCTTCTGCCGAAAAGATTGTATATTCCGATATTCGAGCCATTCGGAAATGTTTTGAATACAATAGGCGCGGAAAACGAATTTCTCTTTTTGCCAAGCAGCTTAAAGTAGCAGCCCAAACTTCTGTCGTCATAACTTCTGCCGCTGAAGAAATGCAGATTAGACACCTTGTATGTCAGATTGAAATGATAGAAGAACAGCTTTCTGAAATAGACAAAAAGATAGAAGAATTCTCCTTACAAAACAACTCTCCTATCCTTTCCATACCAGGAATATCACACTTCTCTGGCACTTCCATTTTAGCGGAATTAGGAGATATATGCAACTATACAAAAGCGTCCCAGATAATAAAATTTGCATGTGCCGCCCCATATCACTATGAGTCCAGTCAGTTTACTGCCCAGCACACTGCAATAACCACGAAAGGTTCCCGGTATCTGAGAAAAACACTGTATCAGAAAACTTTTAAGAATCCTCTATCACCTTTTAAGTACCGGACAGAACTTTAATCCTGCGTTGCTGATATAGCCATACATACAACCTGGCTTATACAATGAGACTTCTCTGAAAAGCCTATTTGCTGTGCCACAAAATCCATTATTATTCACATATTTTCAAGGTACATACTTTTGCTAACTAAAATTCAATTTTTTTAAAATCTACTTGACTTTTATATAGTTAGCTCCTGTTTTCTTGTATCCTGGCCCGGCTCTGATAACGCCAGGCGGTTTATCTGCGTGGCCAGATAGCCTGCTCCGTAACCGTTGTCAATATTTACCACGGCAATTCCATTGGCACAGGAATTTATCATGGTAAGAAGGGCCGAGAGCCCGTGTAAACTGGCCCCGTACCCCACGGAAGTGGGGACTGCAATCACCGGTTTATCCACCAGCCCCCCCATAACGCTTGCCAATGCGCCCTCCATCCCAGCCACCGCAACCACACAGTTTGCGCTTTGAATTACTTCAAGCTTGGATAGAAGTCTGTGGATGCCGCTTACTCCCACATCATAAATCCGCTCCACATAAGTTCCGAAAAACTCTGCCGTCTGGGCGGCTTCCTCCGCCACGGAAATATCCGCCGTTCCCGCTGTGACTACAGCCACCCTTCCCCGCTTCTCTTTCTTTTCCTTTTCGATTTTAATGATATGGGACAATTCATCAAACATGACCTGGGGAAATTTTCTGGCAAGCATTTCATACTGTTTTCTGCTGGCCTTTGTTCCAAAGACCTCCCCCTCCTGTTTATAAATTCTCTCAAATATATGAAAAAGATGATCGTCTGACTTTCCGCTGCAGAAAATCACTTCCCCAAAACCGGAACGAATCTTTCTGTGGGTGTCTAATTTTGCAAATCCCATCTCATAAAAAGGCTCCCGCTTAAAATAGCTTTCCGCTTCCTCCAGGGAAATTTCCCCGCTTTTCACTTTTTTTAAAATCTCATGAGTTTCCATCTATATGTCCATCCTTTTCTGCAATAACTCATACAGCGCAGGCCTCACATGGAACGCATCCATACTTCTCTTTGTCTCATTTAAAATCTTCTCACAGTATTCTCTGTCCAAAGACTTCTTTTTCATGCCCCGTATCAAAAGATTCTTTGGGGTGTGGCTTAAATCCACAAACTCTAACACCTGTGTCTTGTAGCCGCAGTACTCTAAAAGATTTGCCCGGATACTGTCCGTCAAAAGCGCTGCAAACCGCTCCTGAATAATACCATATCTGGTGAGAAGTGACAAGTCCTCACTTTCCATCTGCCCGTTTAATTCATGCTGGCAGCAGGGCACGGAAAATATCATTTTGGCATCCCAGCAGATGGCATTGTAAAGGGCAAAATCCGTGGCGGTATCACAGGCATGGAGGGAAACTACCATATCCACATCAAAAGGCGCCTGATATCCGTTAATATCCCCCTGCTCAAAACGCAGTCCTTTATATCCGTATTTTAACACAGCTTCATTACACTTTTCAATCACATCCGTTTTTAAATCAAGACCAATCATCTGAATTTCAAAATTCTTTTTTTCCGTAAGGTAATAGTAGAGGATAAAAGTCAGATAGGATTTGCCGCAGCCGAAATCTATGATATTTAATTTCTTTTCCGATAAGGTTTTCACATAGTCATCGATTATCTCTATAAAGCGGTTAATCTGCCGGTACTTATCGTACATAGATGGGATAATTTTTCCTTCTGTGGTAAAAATGCCCATGTCCACAAGAGGGGCAATCACTTCCCCCTCTTTCAGAAAATATTGTTTTTTCCTGTTATGCTCCCCTGTGGATTTGGGGGCATAAGCGCTTCTTTTCTGCTTAAAAGTCACCTTTCCCTTTTTGGAAACTAAAAGGACGGACTCATATCCTCCCCCGAAACCGTTTAGCTGGCGGTAGCTTTGATTAAGCCAGAAGTTAAGCTTTTCCACCAGTTCCTCACGCCCCACATTTTCATGGAACGCCTGGGTTTCCGTTCGTTTTTCTATCTGGTAAAAAGCGGCTTTCTCTTCCACGGTGATTTTTTTGTACTCTGCAGATGCCGCCGGCTTACTGACAATAATCCTGGTACATCCGCTGTCTAAAAGGCGCTCCATGTATGTTCTTATTTCGTCCATTTCTTCACGCTCTCTCCCATAACCGGTTTTATCTTCCTGGCAGAAATTATAGCATGGTATACTTTATTTTACAAGCCAGAAACTATATTTTACGATGGAGGGGGAGTTATGTTCCTTGCCACCATTTTTATGCTGTTTGGTATAACATTATATCTGCGAATCAGCAATTCGTTATAAACAATATTTTCCATAATATGTGTCGGTTCCTGTTGCCGGAAATTCAATCTTGCATTTCTAAGACCCCAATCAGTAAAATAATACTTTAAATTTGCACCAACATATTTCCTGCCTTTAATATCATAACGATTGGATTTTGAAATCAGGAATGCTTCCTCAAGATAATCGATATGTTTGGATATTGTTTTATTCGTGTAGGTAATCTGACGTTCACTTGCAAAAG
>Ga0137307_101433_pt1 | contig 21124 bp, 17 predicted proteins | sample NAcewD2O_March_2_FD_97180 | JGI IMG/M metagenome (GOLD analysis project Ga0137307, IMG submission 97180) | Mouse cecal microbial communities from Vienna, Austria - N-Acetylglucosamine amended D2O_March | ecosystem: Host-associated > Mammals > Digestive system > Large intestine > Cecum | place... | reverse complement strand
TCTTTGGCAAAACCATATCCTGCGATTCCTATCAGCATCGCAAGAACCATTAATAATTTTTTCATCGTGTTCAAAGTTAAATTTTAATGAATGCATAAAAACAGCCGGTATTCCGCCATTCCTTATGGCACTCGTATTTACAATAAATAACACCTCTGATTAGGAATGGTTTATTTGCCTTCACATTTCTTGTTGCCGGTGCAGACTTTTTTGCCTGAGCAAGCGTTGCCGCAACCGCTATTTTTGCTTTTGCAGCATGAGCTGTTGTCTTTCCCGCATTTCTGAGTGCATTTCTGAGTCTTCCCTTTCGTACAAGTGTTGGCATTGGCTTTGGTGCATGCCGGTGTCGCTTTGTAGCCAATCTTCTCGAACGCCTTGACTATTTTAATTTCGTTGGTTTTGCTTCTGTTGAATTTGACCGATACTCTGTCGCCCGGGGCATTTGCCTCTATTGCGGATATGCCTTTCTCGAAACGGAGGTTGGTCTTGATTTTGTTCTCACAGTTGACGCATGACATCGCCGGAGAAATCGTGAAGCATACGGTAGTGTCGTTTGCAGACTTTGCGTTCGCGCTGACAGCTATGACAATAGCTGCGAAAATTAAAAGTAAATTCTTCATATTCATATTTGTTTGGTTAATTAATAATCTGAACTCGTCTTGACAATATCATTATTTTAACTTTCGTAAATAAGTCAAGTAGAGTTCTCTGTTTGGATTGACGCGATTCAAACAGTTTCTAATACTTTGTAAAACTATAACGGAATCCGACGTATACTATTGCCCCGTGAAGAGGTCCCCATATCATTGTCGAATCGAAATCCGGTCCCCATGGATTGTCCGCTCCTATAATCGGATTTTTCTGTGTGAAACCGGTAAGGTTCTCGCCGCCGATATATACCGCCCAATGTCTGAAGTTGCGTGTTATCTGTGCGTTGAGTGTGCAATAAGTCTTGAATTCCGGGTTCCATGAAAGGTTTCCGTCGGTTCGTGCATATGGCTGGGGCATGCGTCCACCTCCGTTTACCGAGAGAGTGGCGTCGATTTGCCACAACCCCATTCTCGGAGACCAGCTTGCGGTGAAAAGACCTTTTGAGCGGGAGGTTAGCGGACGCAGTTCCATGCCTCTGCCATAGTCTGTGCGGACATCTGTAAGACGGTATGCGCCGGTAAACGTCAGGTCCGGGAGTATGCGGGCGGTCACTTCAGTCTGGAATGTGTGGCTGCGTGATTTCCCGTTGATTGCGTATATATTCACTTCATGCGGGTCGTGGTCGAAATTGACGCAGAGCTGGCGGTTGAAGTTCGTGAAATAATACTCTGCGGAAAGAGTGATCCTGCCATTTAAGAATGAAGGAGTCCATGATGCTCCCGCTCCATAATTCCATGCCGATTCCTGTGGCAGATTGTTCTGGAGCACAATCTTTCGTGAAGAAGCAAGGAGATAGTTGAGTTCGGCGAGAGGATGAGGTGTTCTGTAACCTTTCCCGGCAGACGCGTTTATGCTCCAGTCGTCATTCGGATTCCACCTTACATGCAGTCGCGGTGTGAACATTGAAGAGTAACGGGAACTGTAGTCATATCGTATCCCCGCCATTGCGATTAGTCTGGAGTCGAGATTGAGCGTGTATTGGGCATAGGCTCCCGATACAGCTTCGATCTCTTTAGAGCGTAGCGCGGACTCTGCGACATCGAGGAGGTAATGCTGACGGTAATGGTCATAGTTCAGGCTCAGACCTGCGGAGAGAGAATGCAGCTCATTCCATTTGCGTTCGAACATTAGCGAAGAATAGACATTTCCCTGGTCAATGTCATAGAATTTCGCTCCATACGCGGAATTTTGGCTGTGGTAGGAGCCTGATATTATCAGAGCCACATTTCCATCATTTTCTTTATCGAAGATAAAAGCGTTTTTAGTGAATATCTCGCCTCTTCTTGTATTGATGTCTATATTATACATCGGCATTTGCCCGGTGCTCATATCTGTATGACCGCCGTGTCTGTCCTGTCCGCTCACTCTTGATTCGTCAAGATATTTGGCAGCGAGTTGAAAAACATAGTTGTTTGAGAGATAAGCCCATCTGTTCATCAGAGACAACTGTCTTACCTTGGGCATATCCATGAAACCATCGCCGTTGTCATCATGAGATCGGAAGCTGTTTTCTCCATGAATGAGCAGACCGCCGCTCCATCTCTTTCCGAAATGCATGTTGCCGGCGGCGTTTATCTCGGCTTTGCCGCGGTGGTCGAGATAACCGTTTACGGCAAGAGAGGGTTCTGCCTGCGGCTTGCGCATCTCCACGTTAATCTGACCGCTTATCGATTCATATCCGTTCTTTACGGAGCTGGCACCCTTGGATACGGAAATAGACTGCATCCATGGTCCGGGGATGTATCCGAGACCAAAAGGTGACGCAGCTCCGCGGAAGGCGGGTATGTTTTCGGTAAGCATCTGCACGTATGTGCCGGCGAGTCCGAGCAATCTGATCTGTCGCGCGCCGGTGGCGGCATCTGTGTAGCTTACGTCTACCGAGGGGTTTGTGGTGAAACTTTCCCCGAGATTGCAACATGCCGCGCGCGTGAGTTCGGCGGCGGTTATCAGTTCTGTATTGCCTGCATTATAGCGCAGTTTGCGGGTTCCGCGTGATTGAACCACCACCTCCTGCAATGTCTCCACCTCTGCAATCGAGTCGGGTTCTTCTGCCGCAGCCGCCGATGCGGAGCTCGCCAGCAAGAAGGATATGAATAATCTATTGATCAGGCGTCTTTGTTTTAAACCTCGTTTCAGCAAACGTGACTCACAGTGCGTTTTAATAATCATAACCTCCTTCCTCAATCAGTTTCTTGTCATCAGCGACTTTGGAACCGATAGTGGTGAGAAGGTCGCCCATCACACCACCGTTCATGCCGATGCGCAGAGCCTTGAGTTGGGTCTCGCGTGACAGTTTGGCGCGTCCTCCGGCAAACCTCAGAATCTTGGCGGGATGAATGAAACGGAAGAATGATATTGTGTTCAGCACTTCCTCTTCGGAAATCGGTTCCGCGTTTTCAAGCGGAGTGCCGGGGATGGGGCAGAGGAGATTGATCGGTATCGAATGCGGATTTACCCGCAGAAGTTCAAGAGCAAGCTCTATGCGCTGTAGCCTTGATTCTCCCATGCCGATTATTCCACCACTGCAAACTTCAAATCCCACCTCGCGGGCAAGTTCGATTGTCTTGATTTTGTCTTCCACGGTGTGGGTTGTGCAGAGTTGTGAGAAATAGGAGGGAGCAGCCTCAAGATTGCAGTGATAGCGGGTAACTCCTGAATCATACAGTTTTTTAAGTTCATCTTTGTCAAGCAATCCCATGGAGGCGCAAAGATGCATCCCCCCCTTATCGTGGAGTTCACGGTAATATCCGCATACAGTGTCAAGGTCTTTGCCACACATCTTCCTTCCGCTTGTGACCAGAGAGAATCTCTTGATTCCGGCTTTTCTGTTAAGCTCGGCGGTTTTCATGCATTCCTCATGACTTACCAGTGGATATGTGTCGATTCTGGTTTTGTAATGGGCGGATTGGGCGCACCATTTGCAATTTTCAGGGCATTTGCCCGAACGGGCGTTGATTATGGAGCAGGAATCGAATGTCTTGTCACAAAGTGCTTTTGTGATTTCTTCAGCCGCGTTCCATAGATCATCCTGCATATGTGGTTCTACATCGCAGAGGGAGAGAGCTTCCTCCCGCGAAAGGAGATTGCCGCTCAAGATTTTGTCTTTCAGGCTTTTTATATCAATCATTGTAAAATCGTTTCGTAAATAATATTGCAAATATAACGAATTTTTATTTAGCCTGCCAAAATATTTTGCATCAGATTCGACCGGATAATAGGTATAATTTGTTAAATTTGCCGTGAAAATGATAAAAGATATTTATGGCAAAACAATTCGGAATAATTTTCGCCTGTCTTCTTGCCGGCGAATTGATTGCGATGATTCCCGGCGTCTCCATTCCCGGAAGTATAATAGGCATGCTCGTTCTTACAGTTCTTTTGGAGCGAAAAGTGGTGAAACCGGATTCTATAGCTCCGCTCTGTCGCTTTCTGATAAAGAACATGGCTTTTTTCTTTGTGCCGCCGGGAGTGGCTCTTATGCTTTATTTCGATATAATTGCTGCGGAGTGGATACCCATAACGGTGGCAACAGTAGTGAGTATCTTCCTTGTGATAGTGGTTACAGGACGGCTTCACCAGTTCATGCACAGACGGATTAAACGTAATTCCAAATAAACACACGGAAAAGATATATTCATATGGATATTGCACTTATAATCAGAAGCGAATTGTTTCTTATCACATTGACATTCCTTCTCTTTGGAGTCTTTTCTTGGATTCAGAAGAAAAGCGGAATCGCGTTGCTGAATCCGATGATATTCACCATAGCGAGTCTGATTGGTTTCCTTAAACTCACAGGTATCTCATACGGCGAGTATTATGAAAGCGGACGCATGATTGAATTCTGGCTGAAGCCAGCAATTGTAGCATTGGCATTGCCTCTTTACAATGAGCTGAAACATATCAGGAGCCAGTTTATACCGCTTCTTGTGGCAGAACTGACCGGTTGTGTCGTGGGAATTGTCTCGGTGGTGCTGATCGCATCTTGGCTTGGTGCGAGCGAGGAGGTTATCCGGTCTCTGGCTCCGAAATCGGTGTCAACGCCTATCGCCATAGAAATCTCCCGGCAGATAGGGGGTATTCCGGCTCTGACTTCCGCGATAGTAGTTATTGTTGGTATGATCGGCGCAGTGGTCGGGCTCAAGATGATGTCGTGGGGAAATGTGAAGGCTCCGGTGTCCAAAAGCCTGAGCATGGGGACTGCGGCGCATGTGATAGGCACGAGCAGAATCAGCGAATATGGCGAACGGTATGGAGCCTACGCAACTTTAGGACTTATAATAAACGGAATTCTCACCGCATTCCTTGCCGGACCCATTACGGATCTGATACTCGGTTTCAAGTGATGGGCCAGAGTGCGCGGGCGTTCTTTTTTAGATGTGGCGGTGATAAATCCGTTCTCTGAATCAATCATAGGCTCTTTATGAATTCCGCTATGTCGGAAAGAACATCGGGTGAGATTGTTTCTTCTATTTCCGCATATTCTGTCAGGTCTCCCGTTTTCGCGTGTTGCATGGGATGGTTCAGGTCAGGATAGACGCGGATATCAGCTTTGGGGGCAAGACGGCGTGCCGGTGTCTCGTTGAGCGATGGAGGCACCTGTGTGTCTTTTGCTCCGTAAAGAAGCAACATGGGCACTTTAGTCTTGCCTAAGGTCTTTTGAGGATTTATCGCTATGAATGTGTCTATCCAGGGTTTAGGCTCGCTGAAATTCTTCATCAAAGCCTCAGACAATTCCTTGTATACTGGCTTGGTTCCCCATCCGGTACAGAAAATCTCCATTTCATCGGATGTTATCTTTTTTCCGGGGTTGTCGATTTTATATTGCAGAAGCTTGCCGAGAGCCTCGATGTATTCATCAGTCATGTCTTGAGGCATTCCGGATTTTTCCATCACACGCCGGTTTTGATACAGTAGGATACTGTCTGCCCTGACAGCCGGAGCACCCATTGTGACTATGAAATCGGGGGCGTTTTTGCGTGCGCCGAGAATGAAGGCGACCATTCCCCCCTCGCTGTGTCCGAGAATGCCGACCTTTGAAAAACGTTTGCCTGAGCGGGCATGACTGATTGCAGCTGCCGCATCCGAGGCGTTGTCGTAAGTGGTTGCCGTCGCAGGGTCTCCTGTCGATTCGGCAAATCCTCTGTCATCATATCGAAGCGAGGCGATGCCATTGCGGGCAAGGTAGTCGGCGATTACGGCAAAGGGCTTGTGTCCGAACAGTTCCTCGTCTCTGTTCTGCAGTCCGCTTCCGCTGACCATCACCACAAGAGGAGTCTTTCGGTCTGCATTCTCAGGCAGTGTCAGGGTAGCGGCAAGCGTCACGTCTTTACACTCCGGATTGGTGATGCGAATGTCTTCAGTTGTGTATGGGAATGGCGGCTGCGGTGTCTGGGGGCGGTTTCTGACAACCTCTCCCGGCGTGAGTTCGAGGGGGATGCTCAGACCACCTTGGCGGAAAGTGCCGGTCAGGATGTTGCTCCTTACCCGCCCCGTATAGCTCATTCCGATGCGGGGAATGGAGAAGGAAACAGAATCGTTCGACAGATGACTGACTTCCGCCTCTATCCCGTATGCTCCCTGGTCCGGAGAGTCCATCGTGATCACATGTGGTTTTGACTGCGGATCCGGTATGTGGAAAGCGAGACGCATCTTTACCTGTGGGGTAACCTGAAGCGTGCCGTTCCAGATTCCTTTAATGTCTGCAAACGAAGTGCTGAAAAGACCGCATATCGCAGTCAGTGCCATAATCGGTTTGTGGAGTTTCATGTGCTGTGATGTTTGGATTACAAATTTACAAATAAAATTTGAGAAACCATTGTCTCTTGTGGTTTGTTTTAATTCCGATTAACGGGTATTTATCTCGAAAGCATAGAAGTTATGATTATGAATGAGGCTGTGTCCAACAAACTGAAACATTTCTGGAAAGTTGTGTCGAATGTAAGACCTATTGTATGGATATGTCTGTATATCTGTCTTATGCCGCTTTTTGCGCTTGTGTATTATCTGATGCCAGACGGGCAGTTCAGGATTCCGCAGGATGCCGGCACCGATTTCGGGTCATGGCTTTATTACAGTATCGTGACCATCACCACTCTCGGTTTCGGCGATTATACACCCGCCCACGGATGGGCGCAGGCAGTCACGGCAATAGAGGTTATGTGCGGTTTGATTTTTCTCGGCTTTTTCCTTAATTCAGTTGGTTCCATGAAATCAGAGATAGATGTGGAGTCTGAGATTGAAAAGCAACGGAGAGTGCATAAATCATCGGAATATGAGAAACTTATGAAGAATATACCGGTGCTGCTGCATAAACTCAATCTATATCTTTCTTTCTGTTACGCCGTTACAACTCCTTTGTCAAGAAGGGGAGAAGGCGGGGAATATAATCCTGATTTCAGTTTCAACGATATGCATGACCTTTATCTTCCTTCAGGGATTCCTACAGACCACTCATCGCGTGCGGCTGTGGAGGGGTTGATGGCATGTGCGTCGGCTACAAGCCTTTATCTTGATTCCTTACAGTCGAGGGTAGACCTTACATTGTGGCCTGAACTTCTTGAGGACAGTTTTGGTTTTGTTGCCGCATGTCAGATGTTTGTTTCGGGAGATTTATTGAAAGACTGGCCGGAAAGAGAACTGCATAAATCATCGATGCATACTTTGGATGATGCCGTAAGGAAAATATCGGATGATATTAAATCATGGAGCGGACCTGCGGAGTCTGGTAAACGGCTTGATATGGCACCTGCTGTCGAACTCTTTCATTTTATCAAAGAAACCGGAAAGCTGGCGCGCGACATAGAACTGTCTGCAACGCGTGTCGCATCTTCCCCTGCGATCTCCAATTGACTTTTAGCTTAAGAAAAAATTAGTCAATACGAGTTCACTCTAAAGGATTTGACATAAACCTGCAATACGGGGAAAGCGTTTAAATATAAAATGAATAGATGTGATAGGAGTAGTTAGAACCATATTGATTGATTTGTGCGTCGTTTGTTCGTGTCTGATATTGTCAGGCTGCAGTTGGATATATGACAATCATTATTGTTGTGAAATCAACGAGGAGGAAGGTTCCTTTGATGTTTTCAGCGACTGGCATGAATGTCCTGATGCCGATCCTGCGGGTATGGCTTATATGTTTTTTCCCGTTTCGGGAGGAGAGCCGTGGCGTTTCGATTTCCCTAAGAAAGATGGCGGTCCGTTGATGCTTCCTGACGGAGTGTTTCATGTTCTTTCATTTAATGATGACACTTCACGGGTGTTATTCGGAAGTGAAGGAGATTATTCCAAGTTTTATTGTTATTGCAGGGAAACAGGACTTTACAATGGTCTTTTAACTGCCGGTCCGGGAGAGGTGATAGGTGCTGCAGTCACGGAAGAGGGCGAGAAGGTGATGGAAGCACCTGATGAGATGTGGGGAGAATGCGTGGAATGGTTTTCTCTTGAAGCAAGCGGTGTGGAACTCCGCAGGAAAGAAGATGATCCGGAAATCAGCTATAGTGACCGTATACTTTTTATTTATCCTCATTTGCTGACACCCCGCTATAGTTATGTCGTCTCGGATATCAGTAATCTTTCGGGAGTGGCTCGTATGTGCGCCTCGTTAAGCGGGATGTCACCGAGTCTTGAATTGGCGACAGAAGAGCCTTCCGGAGAACATGTTACTTTACCGCTTGCCGCTGAGAGGAGCGGAGAAGGGGAGGTGTCGGGCTCAATTTATACATTTGGTCCGGCTGCGGATGAAGATACGGCACATAAACTTACGCTTTATTTCTGGCTTGTAGATGGCAATAAATTCAAATATGAATTTGATGTGTCTCGCCAGATTCTGGAAGCTCCTGATAAAATGGATGTTATTCTCAAAGTAGGAGGGATTGAACTGCCGGAGTCCGGTCCTCCTGCCGGTGACGGAGCTTTTGATGTTACTGTAGACGGGTGGAATACGTATATCATCGATATCAATTCCTGAATAAAAAAATTTATAATAATACACTACTATGAAAACACTGTATGTAATTTTAGCATCGATTGTCGGTACGGGAATGATTACCTCTTGTTCAGACAATGAACCGGTTGTTGAGCGGGACACGGGAAATGCAATCAGTTTTGGCGCGCTTGTGCCGAATACCACGCGGTCTGCCGCTACTACAACTTCCACGATAAATAGTTTTCAGGTTTATGCCTTTACGGCTGGTAAACCATATATGGAGAATGTGACAGTGAACCGAGACGGCGCGACATGGTCATATTCCCCAATTATGTATTGGCCCGAGACTCCTGTCAATTTTTACGCATATAGTCCGGATATATCAAACTCACCAGATGTCGAATCTTCCGGGCTGAATTCAATTGTCAATTATAACAATCAGGGCTCCACAGACTTCCTGTATGCCGTGACTGTAGGACAAGTTGCCAAATCTACACCGGTGATGATGAATTTCCGTCATGCGATGTCGAAGGTCAATGTCAGGTTGAGCAGTTCAAATTCAGCAATCAGGGTATCAGTGAATCATATCTCGTTGCTTAACGTAAATCACAAGGGATCTTTCACCTTTCCGTCTGTCTCTACTGCCGCCGGTTCGCAACAAGGCGTTGGAAGTTGGAGTAATCTGAATTCACCTCTCGACATTCTTATTTTCTATGCATTGTCACCAGAGGATGCACTGACCTTGACAAGCACACCGGTGGATGTTACAGAAAACAATCTTAATATTGATTATATGTTGCCTCAGCCGCTGACTACAGTGGATTTCAACGGAAGCGAATTCACAGGAAATGCAATTCAGGTTGATTGTGAGATTTTTGATGCCGCGTCAGGTGCTAAAATCTGGCCTCGCCAAGACACTCCTGATTATCTGCTTGTGCCGCAGAGTTCGTGTGGCAGACTCATATATCCTCTGACAACCGCTACTCTTACTGAATGGAAAACAGGTTGCTCGTATATCTATAATATAAAGATTGACAATCCGAACGTGCTTAAGCCTATCGACTTCAACGTTACCGTGGATGAATTCAATATCGACAATTGACAGTTGTCATCTGAAGTGTGCAAACCGACAGACGGCTCCGGAAGAATCTATCCGGAACCGTCTGTCTCTTTTATCTGTTTGTACTTTCAGATATGTTTTTTCAGTTCGGAACATGCATCTTCAAGCAGATTCAGCACGATCTCGAATCCTGCGGCTCCTTCCCAATAAGGGTCTGGAATAGAATCGGCTTCAGGGTAGTGCACGGCGAAATCGCTCATACGAGCGATTCTCGACTCAGATTCGGGAGAGGGTGCGGCATCATGGAGATCATCAATATTGCGGTCGTCCATGCCTATGATAAGGTCGAACCATTCGAAATCCGAGGTGCGAATCACGCGACTTCTGTGGTCAAGGTGAAGTCCGCGCCCGAATGCGGCGTGGCGCATCCTGCGGTCGGGAAGGTCTCCGGCGTGTCCACCGTAGAATCCTGCCGAATCAAGTTCCGGACGCTTGTCATCAGGCATATCTTTGGTAATTTTCCTCATTATACCTTCTGCCGCAGGGCTGCGGCAGATATTGCCGAGGCAGACGAACAATATTCTTACCGGTCTGTTTTCAGCTTCCGCCTGATTGCGTGCCCTCTTTACTGCTGCAATGCTCTCGGCGGAAGGTTTTTCATTATAATTCCTGTTCATGTCTCATTAACGTGAAATAACTCTTCAGAGTGTGGGAATACATTGTATTTTAACTTAAAATATTAAAAAATGAAAAGATATTGCCATAAGATTGTAAATTCAGATTAATTGTAATATCTTTGCAAAAGAAATGCAAAATGTTTCTTTTCGAAATATATGCGCTTTCAAAATTAGAATAAATTAAACCTAACATCATATATATGACAAAAAGATTAAAGAGCATAGCTGCTCTATTCTTATTTGCCACGGTTGCGTTGACTTCTAATGGGCAGATTCTTAAGTCTCCGGACGGTGCATTGTCTATGAAATTCACCCTTACCGGTGAGGGGACTCCTCAGTATACATTAGATTTCAAAGGGAAAACAGTGGTGAATCCCAGTCGTCTCGGATTTGAAATCAAGAAGACCAAACAGGTTAAAGACGGCAGGCATCTCAAAGACGGTTTTGAGGTTGTGTCTGTAGATACTCTGTCTGTTGATGAAACATGGCAGCCGGTTTGGGGAGAAGAAAAGGAGATCCGTAATAACTACAAAGAAATGGTAGTTAACCTTAAACAGAAAGACACGAAGCGTCTGATGTCTATACGTTTTCGCCTTTTTGATGACGGACTCGGATTCAGGTATGAATTTCCGATGCAGAAACGTCTCAGCTATTTCGTGATTACAGATGAGTTGACGGAGTTCGCGATGCCAGCCGACCATGAAGCATACTGGATTCCCGCTGATTACGACACTCAGGAATTTGATTACACCCGTAGCCGCATGTCGGAGATTCCCTCAAAGGCGGACGAAGTTCGCGGTCCCACTTATGACTGGACAACCGTCCCTTCGGAGCGCGGTGTCCAGACTGCGTTGATGCTCAAGAGCGACGACGGTCTCTATATCAACCTGCATGAGGCGGCGTTGGTCAATTATCCGTGTATGCACCTTGAACTGGAACCGAATACGAACACGTTCAAGGCTATGCTCACGCCTGACGCTGTCGGCGACAAAGCATATATGCAGACTGATTGCGTCACTCCCTGGCGCACGGTCATTGTCAGTGATGACGCCCGCGATATACTCGCTTCCCGTATAACGCTCAATCTTAACGAACCCTGCAAGATTGAGGACACAAGCTGGATAAAACCCATGAAATATGTGGGGGTATGGTGGGAGATGATAAACCGCAAGAGCAAATGGAGCTATACCAATGACCTACCCAACATTCACCTTGACAAGGTGGATTATACCAAAACCAGACCGCATGGAAAGCATGGCGCAACAACAGAAAATGTGAAGAAATACATAGATTTCGCTGCAGAGCATGGATTCGACGGAGTTCTCGTCGAGGGGTGGAACATCGGTTGGGAAGACTGGTCCGGCAAGATGAAGGACGAAGTGTTTGATTTTGTCACTCCCTATCCTGATTTCGATCTGCCCGCGATACGGGATTACGCGAAATCAAAGGGAGTGAAGATGATCATGCATCATGAGACCTCAAGCTCAGTGCGTAATTACGAACGCCGCATGGACGAGGCATATCAGTTTATGAAGGACAACGGCTATGATGCCGTAAAAAGCGGATATGTGGGCAACATAATCCCTGCAGGAAGCAACCATTTCAGCCAATGGCTTGTAAACCATTACCAGTATGCAGTGGAGAAAGCCGCCGACTATAAGATAATGGTCAATGCTCATGAGGCTGTGCGTCCCACCGGAATATGCCGCACATGGCCAAACCTCATCGGCAATGAGTCGGCACGCGGTTCCGAGTATCAGGCTTTCGGCGGAAGCAAGCCGAGCCACACAACTATTCTTCCTTTCACCCGCCTTGTGGGCGGACCGATGGATTACACACCCGGACTGTTCGAAAACGATATGCGCAAGTATAATCCCAAAAACACATCATGGGTTAACACCACGCTTGCAAACCAGCTTTCGCTCTATGTCACAATGTCAAGTCCGCTTCAGATGGCAGCTGATTTTCCTGAGACATACGAGAAGTTCATGGATGCCTTCCAGTTCATCAAGGATGTGGCGCTCGACTGGGACAAAAGTTATTACCTTGAGGCAGAACCTATGGAATATCTCACTGTGGCGAGAAAAGCCAAAGGTGGGGAGAAATGGTTTGTCGGCGGCACAAACGGTGCCGATCCCCGCACCGCCGAAGTGGATTTCAGTTTCCTTCCTGCCGGAAAATACAAGGCGGTTGTATACCGCGATGCCAAAGACGCACACTACAGAAATAATCCTCAGGCATACGTGATTGAAACCAAAAACGTGACACCCAAAACGAAAATGAAAATATATGAGGCGGCGGGTGGAGGTTTTGCTATCTCTGTATTGCCCCTCTGACACACAATCTATACCACATAAAACACACAATGCGAAAACCGGAGAGCGGGGCATCCCGTTCTCCGGTTTTATTATATCAGACACAGCTTCTAAACTGGTTCAGAGATCGTTTGTCAGTGAATCTTCAATACCGGTATGGTTTTATATTCCATATCTTTTGGCAACGACACCGCGAGCCCTCCGGATGTCTGTCTGAATTTTACGCGTCCGTGTCCGAGCAATTCCACGCGTTTTACTTTGGTATTGCCGGAGGAGAGTGATCTGATGTTTACTTTATTGTCTTCCGGCCATGCAAGCACAATGGCATACAACGTTTTGTCTTTTGATGTGAAACGTATCTCTTCGGCGGTCATGTCGGAATAAGCTCCCTCGTTGAATCCCTGGTCATTGAGCGGTATGGCTCTTTCTGCAATAGGACCCTCTCCGAACCGTTTCCAGGGACGTGTGTCGAAAATCGCTTCTTTGTTTCTGTTCATCCATTTGCCGATACCGTCTATTATCACTGCTTCCTTGTCGTCGAAAGTGCCGTCAGCGCGTAGCGGGATGTTGAGAAGGAGATTACCGTTTTTACTCACTATGTCGGCAAGAAGTCTGATTACAGTCTGCGCCGATTTGTAATGTCCTTTGTTGTATATGTCGGTATTGTAATGCCAGCCTCCGATACATGAGCATGATTGCCACGGAAGGGGTATTATCTCGTTAGGTGCGCCTCGCTCAACATCCCATACCAATGCCTCTTTCTGCAGATCGGTAAGAATCTTGCCGAACATCACGGCTTCATTCTTTCCTCCGTGGGTCTGCATGTTATGGTTGTAGAAGTGCGCCGCTATCTTGAGTCCGGCATCGCTTACCGGGTAGAACGGTACGCCGGTGGTGTCGAAATACAGCAGATCGGGATTGTAACGGTTGATAACATCAAGCGTGCGGTTGTAGAAGTTGGTGCAGAATTCTTCAGACGGGAGTGCCGCGCCGTTTCCCCATCCCCATTGTTTTCCGACCATGCCGTCTGCCCAGCTGCCTTCGCTGAGAGGGTGGTTCTGCACATAGAGTTGCTGAGGATCCATTCCTTCCCACCATTTTCCTTTGCCGTCGGCAGTGGTCAGGACCCCGTCATAAGGGATTCCCATCTTGTCCCCATTGCGGTCATAACGTCGGGAAGGCTCATACCATGTCCAGGCATGGTCTGCGTGCAGGCTGACCCCGAAAGGAAGACCATGCTTGCGGGCTGCCGCAGCCCATTCGGCGAGAATGTCTCGTTTAGGACCGATATTTACAGAATTCCACGGTTGGTATTTGCTGTCCCAGAGGTCGAAGTTGTCATGATGGTTGCCCAGCACAAAGAAATATTGCGCACCAATACTTTTGTAAATTGCCACAAGACTGTCAGGATTCCACTGTTCAGCCTTGAAAAGCGGCAGTATATCCTTGAAACCGACTTCCGAAGGGTGCCCGTAGTTGGCAACGTGATGTTTGTATGCATGTGAGCCTTCCTGATACATTCCGCGTGCCATCCAGTCGCCGGATCCTTCCACGCATTGCGGTCCCCAATGCGCCCAAATGCCGAATTTCGCGTTGCGGAACCATTCCGGAGTCTTGTATTTGCGCAGAGACTCCCATTCAGGTTCAAATGTCCCCTTTGCCATAGGTTCGTCAGCTTCTGAGACTTTGATAGTCGGTTGTGGAACCTCATTGGCATATCCGGATTGTATCGCTGCCGATATTGTCAGTACGGATATGGATGAAATTAATATTTTTTTTAACATGATCATTTAAGTATGTATTTTGTTTAAGAATTGCGGTTGTCAGTAGTTGCCTTGATGATAATTGTGCCGGGAGCCATGTTTGACATCTCAAAAAATCGCTTTGCTGATGTCGATACCGGTGTATGTCAAATTATCAATTTAACATTTCTGCATGATGTTCAGGCGGACATCGGGAGTGAGCCCCGGAGTCTTCCGGCGCGGAGGAGGGTCATAGACGCATTGTCATGCTGGTTTAATTTGACAGTTCGATAATTTCGCAATCGCGCATTTCTGTGCCGTCAATGGTGATGCGTACCAGCGTGCGCACTCTCTGCCACCCTTGGTTGCCGGCAGCCCCTGGATTTATGTGGAGCAGGTCAAGCTCGTTGTCGAAAATGATTTTAAGCAGATGGGAGTGACCGTCGACCATCAGTTTTATTCTCTCCTCTTTTAGCAGTCTCTTCATACCCGGTGACCATTTGCCCGGATAACCCCCGATATGGGTGAGCAGCACCCTGACACCTTCTATTGTGAAAATATCGGTTTCGGGACATTTGCGTCTGACCATGCCGTGATCAATATTTCCGGAAACTGCCCTTACCGGGGCTGTTTCACGCAAACGTTCGATTATGGCATAGTCACCGATGTCTCCGGCATGCCATATTTCATCGCAATCTTTGAAATGCAGGGCATAGCGGTCGTCCCACATGCCGTGGGTGTCGCTCAGTATTCCGATTCTTTTCATCTGACAAGTATCTTGCGGCATTGGGAGATATACAGACCGGGTGTGGCTGAACCGACGGGATAAGGCACGCGTCTGCCGTTAATGTCATACCATTCAGTCTGTCTGATGTCTCTCGCGATATTTCTCCGGGTTTACGAATAGACGCACGCGCATGGCGTTCATCCCTTCCTCTTTCAGCCACGGCATAAGATCAGCGATCGGTTTGCCGTCATGATCCTTATATTTTGCACCGGCATCCTCATAGTCGGGAAGAAGTGAAATGTCGCCGCCGACATATCGCTGTGCCTGTGTGGATATTCCGTAAAAGGCTGCAAGCGAAAGTAATGCATAAATTGCTCCTGTTAATTTCATAAGTCTGTAATTTTAAGTAAATCTGTAATTCAGAAGCGGTTGGTTCAAGTTTATACAATAGTATGCCGATAAGTAAAGGAGAGCAGTGCAGTTTGTCCGCTCTCCTTTTATCATATTGCATTATTGACGCATGTCAGTTTTATTGTCTGAGAGCCGCAATGGAGGCGCGGATCGCTTCCAGCTTCTCGGTGGCGTCGCTCTGTTTCTTGCGCTCGACTGCCACAACAGCCTCAGGTGCGTTGTTGACAAATTTTTCGTTAGATAGTTTTTTCTCCACTCCGGCAAGGAATTTGGTGTAATATTCAAGTTCCTTGTTAAGTTTCGCAAGTTCCTCTTCCACGTTTATTTTGCTTTCGAGAGGCACACTGTATTCGACTGCACCAACGATAAATGCTGATGATGCGGCTGTTTTTTCCTCAACCTGCTCTATGGCTGAGAGGTTTGCCATCTTGGCAAGGATAGCGTCAAGAGAGTTGTCGTGCGCTCCCTTTATGTGAAGAACCAGAGGCTCTTTCTGTGCGATCTGTTTCTGTTTGCGGATAGTGCGTATTCCGGCGATTACCTCTTTCAGTGTCTCGAACTGTGCGAGTATGGGAGCCTCGCAGACAGTTGCTTCAGGAAGAAGGGCATACATGATGCTTTCGCCAGCCTTGCGATCGGCAAGATGTTGCCATAATTCCTCTGTTATGAAAGGCATGAAAGGATGAAGCAGGCGCAGAAGAGTGTCGAAAAAGCCGAGTGTGGCATCGAAAGTCTTTTTGTCGACAGGTTGTCCGTATGCCGGTTTCACCACTTCAAGATACCATGACGAGAACTCATCCCAGAAAAGGCGGTAAATCGCCATAAGCGCCTCCGAGATACGGAACTTGCCCATGAGGTCATCGACCTCTGCGATAGTGTTGCCGAGCTTAGCGGCAAACCATCTGATCCCGGCTGCTGCACTCTCCGGCTGCTGCGCTTCATCGCTGACCTCCCAACCTTTTACGAGACGGAAAGCGTTCCATATCTTGTTGCAGAAATTGCGTCCCTGCTCGCAGAGAGAATCATCATACATTATGTCGTTGCCGGCGGGAGCGCCGAGCATGAGACCCATTCTGACACCGTCGGCACCGAAATTGGCTATCAGGTCAAGAGGGTCGGGAGAGTTGCCGAGCGATTTCGACATTTTCCTGCCAATCTTGTCTCTGACGATACCTGTGAAATATACGTTGTTGAATGGCTTGTTGTCTGCAAATTCGTATCCGGCTATGATCATGCGTGCCACCCAGAAGAAAATAATGTCAGGTGCTGTCACAAGATCTGCAGTCGGATAGTAGTATTTAAACTCTTTATTGTCAGGATCAAGGATTCCGTTAAACAACGAAATTGGCCATAACCAAGATGAGAACCATGTGTCAAGGCAGTCAGGATCGCGTTTGAGGTCGGCAATTGTGAGACTTGTATTACCACTCTTTTCTATGGCTTTCAATAATGCTTCCTCCTCATTCTCCGCCACAACATATCCCCCTTCCGGAAGGAACCAAGCCGGTATCTGGTGTCCCCACCACAACTGACGGGAGATGCACCAGTCTTTGATATTGGTCATCCAATGGCGGTAAGTGTTTTTGAATTTAGCGGGTATGAATTTGATGTCATCGTCCATTACTGAGGCGAGAGCAGGCTTGACAATTTCCTCCATCTTCACGAACCATTGCATGGACAGTTTGGGTTCTATCACCGCATCCGTGCGCTCGGAGTGTCCAACCTTGTTGACGTAGTCTTCCACTTTTTCGACGAGTCCTGCCTTGTCGAGATCAATCATGATCTGTTTTCGGACATCGAAACGGTCCATGCCGACATACATTCCACCGGCTTCGGATATTGTGCCGTTGTCATTGAATATGTCAATTGAGGGGAGGTTGTATTTGTCACCGAGCATATAGTCGTTTACATCATGTGCCGGGGTGACCTTGAGGCATCCTGTGCCGAAATCCATTTCCACATATTCGTCCATTATGATAGGCACGGCACGACCAACGAGTGGAACAATGACCTTTTTCCCTTTTAGCCAGGTGTAGCGGGGATCGTTAGGATTCACACAGACAGCGGTGTCACCGAGAATGGTTTCGGGACGGGTTGTCGCAACTATGATATATTTATCTTCTTCTCCCTCTACGCGATAGCGGAGATGGAAGAGATGACTCTGTTCCTCTTTGTAGATAACCTCTTCATCCGAAAGTGCCGTCAGAGCCTTGGGATCCCAGTTTACCATGCGCACACCCCGATAGATGTAACCCTTGTCATACAGTTTGTTGAAGACGCGGATCACGCTTTCAGATCGGATGTCATCCATCGTGAACGCAGTGCGTTCCCAATCGCACGATGCTCCGAGCTTGCGAAGTTGCTGCAGGATTATGCCGCCATACTTGTTTGTCCAATCCCATGCATGATTAAGAAACTCCTCACGGGAAAGGTCGGTTTTGGCTATTCCTTCGGAAGCGAGCTTAGCCACGACTTTTGCCTCAGTGGAGATTGCCGCATGGTCGGTTCCCGGCACCCACAGCGCGTTCTTACCTTGCATGCGGGCGCGACGCGTTAGAATGTCCTGAATCGTATTGTTGAGCATATGCCCCATGTGTAGCACTCCGGTTACGTTTGGCGGCGGTATCACAATCGTGTAGGGTTCGCGCTCATCCGGTTCGGAATGGAACAGACGGTGTTCCATCCAGTATGCATACCATTTCTCCTCCACTGCAGAGGGATCGTACTTCGTGGCTAATTCGTTCATGAGAATTATTGCTTATCTGTTGATATTGTCGTTTAATTTCGGTTTCAGACCGAAGCTCGGATGCATTTTCATGCAACGGAGTCAGACTCATTCATCCGGTCAGCTCTTATATGAGCCGAACTCGTTTAGAAAGAGTCCATTCAAAAAGCAAAGTTAATAAAAAAAACTGATATACAGGGCTGCTGTGAGCCGGGATTCACAAGTTTTTTTGCGATTGAGGGTTGAATTATTTTGCATCGGCATTTCTCTGTCTACGATGTTTTCTTAGATGTTTCCTGATTATGTGGTAATAAACAAAGCATGCCGGCATGATAATTATGAATGGGAAAAGCGTCATTAAGAAAGAGATGACGATGTCAGATTCGATATTTGTTATAAGAAACTCTAAATAATTGCCCAAAATGCGTCCTGTCACACCATCGAATATCAGAAAAAGATAAAAGATAAGGATATAGGCGAGTATTTCGATTAAAGCGTGTTTATAGTTTAGAAATAGTGACTTGTCAATTTTCACCACATAACATAACCAAATATATGTTGTGTTGACGAATAAGGCAGGAACCATGTAGATTGCCATTGTGAGAACCATTTCTATCGCGTATTCGGGAAATAGACCAAATGCAAAAATTAAAGTTACTGCTATATCGCTAAGAATAAACATGCCTATGACAATGAGAATCCGTAGAAACTTCCAATAGCCGGAAAGATAATCAATTGCTTTCATAAATGTGTTATATTTAGAATTTAAGATTTAGGACAACTTGCGATAATTATTAAACTTAAGACACAACGAAAGAATAGGTGAGATCTATCCTATATAGTCTATTTATTAGTTCGCCGCTTATTGCGTTTATATTTTCTCCAGATTCTCTCATGTGACATTAAAACTGGCAAAATTACTATATAGGGTAATATTAGCGCTATCAAAGGGTATTGTAATGTCATGTATTTATCCACTAATATAAATATAATGAAAAACATAACTGATTCTATAATTGTCTGGCTTAGTTTAAATACTACGGATCGACAAGCACCAGTGAAGTAACATATCCCCAATATCAAGGTATTTATTGGTATGACTGTAAATGGCATTAACGCTATCAGAAGTGCATAATCAAATGATTCTGAAGGATCGTTATCCCCATTATAAATCTTGTTGACAGTATAAATAATAATGGTGACAATAATGCCAATCAGGTACATCACGAGAGATGCCCTGCACAACAACCATAACGCTAATATAGTTCTATCTTGATTCGATCTCATAAGTTCAGTTCTGATAATTCATCATAAGTAAAGATCCTCTTGTTTTTTAAAGTATTTATCTCTTGTAAGGCTTTTTGCTGTTCTTTAGTTGTCCAAGGTTTTGGAAATGTGCTGAAGCCTGCGCTGATTCCAGGTATCATATCGTGTATTTTGTTAATGGTATTTTCTGAGACTCCTGATTTTCTCAGGATTGTTGATGTACTCGAGTTGCAATTCCCGGCATCTGACGAATTGGGAAATAGCTGATAAATTATATCCTTTTGATTACCAAAGGATTCAGCTGTGTCGATTACTCGCTGTTCGAATTCACTATTAGACATCCCGTCTGGTGTCGGGATTTGTATGCGGGCTTTAAGATGAATTTTATCAGTGCCGCGCATTATGTCATAATCTTGTTTATAATGCATCCGCATAAGGCGCCCTCCATTCTTTAAAATTGGAAAATCTCCTTTTTCTGGACCATATGAAAAATATGCTTTCATAGATCCGTTAGTATCTATAATCGCAATAAAAGTATGTGTCGCAAAATTTAAAACGTCGTATTTTAATCCAGGCAATGTGGTTGCAAATAAAACTACTTCTTTTCCTGTTGGGTCTGTGTAATTTACGGGGTCGCCGGCGCAGAATGTGTATGGGGAGACGTCGGGGGTGTTGAAGGCGAGCGGGTCGGGAGTGGTGAACATCGCCAGCGCGGGGTTGAGCCAGCGGGCGTTGAAGTCGTAGAGGTTCACTCCCGACTCGGCAGTGAACTCCTTGCCTCCGAACCACCGGCGGTTTACGTCCACCTCAGACAACGTTCCCGACGAATGCGGCATTCCGTATGGGTAAGTCTCCACAATCTGCTCCATCTGTGCCCCCGCCGTATTGTAGACTGCGAGCACTCCGCCCTGTATGTCGCGTAGATATACGTGGAGCACTGAGTCCGCGGCGGTGAAGAACCCGTTGTCGACATGCACGCGCTCAAGTACGCCATCGCAAAGTTCGAATGCTCCGCAATAGTCGCGCCGGATGTCGTTCTCTGGAATAATCTGCGCCAGTTTTGTACCGTCGGCAGAATAAAGGAAGTCAATTTCCTCGTCAGCGGTCGTGACTTTTACCGGTCTGTTGCACGAATCATATTGAATATCCTCGATGTCCCGGCTCATGTCGCGTGTCTGGTTGCCGTTGGCATCATATTCGAAGTCTCCGTTCTCCCAAATCCCCTCCGGTATGTCGAGAGAATTCTCGAGCAGCACAGTCCCCGCCTCCTCTGTCATGGAGGTGAGCTGATTGCCGGAAAAGGAGAGGGAAACATTGTCAATCTCCCCGTAAGTGTTGGTAGCTATTAAACCATTGCGTGAAATTTGTGTTATGTTGCTGTTCAGGTCGTAACCGTAAGAAGTAGAAAAGTCTGTGGAAGTCAGAGCTGTGCCGTTATTGCGGGTAAATGCGGCGGAAGACAATCTTCCCAAGGCATCGTATTCATAACTATAGATGTTTTTAGATGTGAATTTTCGCTTATTACGGATAACTGTTTGATTTATTGAGCGCAGGGTTATCTTGCCCGAATAAGAAGGATTCGCGCCGTCAGCGTAATAATAATTCTGCATAAGTCCCGTG
>Ga0137307_101431_pt1 | contig 21136 bp, 22 predicted proteins | sample NAcewD2O_March_2_FD_97180 | JGI IMG/M metagenome (GOLD analysis project Ga0137307, IMG submission 97180) | Mouse cecal microbial communities from Vienna, Austria - N-Acetylglucosamine amended D2O_March | ecosystem: Host-associated > Mammals > Digestive system > Large intestine > Cecum | place... | reverse complement strand
CAAAAAGACCGCTACTGAAAAAGCTAAAAAGGTAAAAACTGCGACAGAACGAAAAACGGTTAAAGCGAAAGGAAATGCTGAGAAGACGGAAAAGGTTTCCGTTCCTCCTAAAGCAGAAACGCCTAAAGCGCCGCCGAAGCCCAAGAAAAACCCGAAAGAGATGGACGGCCAGATGGATCTGTTCTCAATGATGGGCATGTAGGGGGTGGTTAATATGAATAAGAGATCGCTTTCAAGGATAGAAAAGCCCAAGGCGTCTGAAAATATGATTCGTCTGGCGAAAAGAACAGACGGGGACAGGTATATTGCGACAGCAAAAATTATTGATGTGGATGGAGAAAAAATACTGCTCTTGAATTTCTTCCAGAGGTCAGAACTCGTCAAGGAGAAAACAGGAGCAGCACTTAGGACATTTATTTCCCGGAGCGATTATATCACGCAGGACTTATCTAGCGCAAGAGTGAAATGGAAAACTGGAAGTTTCAAGTCAATTTTTGGGTGGTATTGGTGGAATACCAAAGAAAAGGGGCATGATGTTACATTCGCATCAGATTCAGATTTTATCAGTGCGAAATATTATATGAAAGCCTATTTGGAGGGGGAAGATCCGAATGTATGGGATGCAATCTGGAAATTTCAGGATGAAGTTCTCGACAGGCGGCTGAAGGCTAAGCATAAAAAAGAAACAGACAAAATTGATAAGAAAATGGAGATGGTACCAGAAAAGCCGGAAGGATTTGAAAAATGGGTGCATGAGATTGCGATGGGGGATAAAAGGTATCTGGTGTATGAGGCCGCAAGCAAAAAGAAAATGACCACAGGATACTGCACTTATTGCAAAAGGACTGTCGGAATAGATGTTAAATCTGTTCAACCCCGAAATAAAAAGCGGGGGAATTGCCCTAACTGCGGTAGCCCTGTAACTTTCATCCCCAAAGGATATTTTCCGACCTATCAGAGAGACAGTAAATGGGTGTGCCTGATGCAAAAAGTTTCGACTGGGATTGTGTCGAGATATTTTCACGTCCATCAGGAAATCCAAAGAGATTATAACTACAAGGAATCGTTTAGCATAAGTGAACTCTGTAGAGCGTTTTTGGAAGAAGATAACGTGGAGATTAAAATTGATTCATATGAATGGGGGATATACAAACAGCATGGGCTTCCGCGTTGGTGTCCAGATCAGAATCATAAAAATTGTGCAAGTGCTGTTGTTTATACAGAGAACCTGCCGGAGGTGTTTAAGGGGACTTTCTACCGGTATTGCGCTTTGGACTTATACCAAAAGAAACTTGCCTGTGATCCAGTACCAGTATGGCGCTTTATGAATACATATCCTCGATACACCTATCTGGAAATGTTTTTAAAGGCCGGCCTTGTTAATTTGACCGGTGAAATTGTGGAAGGGCATGCATACCAGCTTGATTTAAAGGGCAAGACACCAGAGACCATTTTGGGGATATCTAAAAAATATATCTCAATACTGAGAGAGATTGACGGGGGCACTGATGAATTAAGGTTACTGAAACAGTGTGAATCCGATAATATTCTTCCGCAGGGAGAAGATATCCGTGGTTTCTGCGAACGGTTCGGAGGAAATGATGAACTGATCGGGGTTATCAATGCCCATATGAGCATACGGAAGTTTAACAAATATATGGATAAGCAAAGAACTGTCTTGCCAAAGCATAAAGAAGTCCCCTGCCACGCAGCATGGCGTTCTCCGGAAAGCTACAGCAAAAAGGAACGGATGCGTGAGGGATATAGAAATCTGGCAAAAGACTGGTTGGACTATATTTCGTGGAGTGCAACATTGAAGTATGACATAAAAGATATGTATGTATTGCTCCCTCCGGATTTTGGAAAGGCCCATGATAGGGTAATGAAAGAATATCAGGCGTTTAAGGATGAACAGGAACGGAAACGTCAAGAAGAATTAGAGAAGTTGATCAAGAAAGCTTTAGATGCCGCCGAGGGTATTCCGGCGATGATGATGAAGGCCAGAGGATTGATGATCATTCTTCCCAAGAGCGGATCTGAGATTAAGGAAGAGGGCCGGACGCTGCATCACTGTGTGGGAACCTATGTAGAGCGAGTTGCGAAAGGCGAAACCATGATTCTGTTTATTAGAAAGGAAACTGCTCCGGACGTCCCTTATTTTACACTGGAATATAGAGACGGAAAAGTCATCCAATGCAGAGGCAAAAAGAACTGTGGTATGACAAAAGATGTTAAAGCTTTCGTTAATATAATTGATACATAAGTAAAGATTTTCAAATCCAGATATAATCATGGTTGGCATATCCCGTCAAAAGAGTTATGATTATATCGCCACTTATGTAGGAGGTTATATACCATGAGACAAGAAGCCATCTATGCAAGACAGTCCGTAGACAAGAAAGACAGTGTTTCCATCGAAGCCCAGATCGAGCAGTGCAAAGCCCTTGCCAGAACCCAGGAGCCGCTGGTATTCCAGGACAAGGGATTTTCCGGCAAGAACACGGAGAGGCCGGATCTGAAACGGCTGTTTGAGGCAATCCGGGCCGGGCGGATCTCCACTGTGTACGTTTATAAGCTGGACCGGATCAGCCGTAACATTGTGGACTTTAACCAGCTTTACCAGACCATGGAGGCATACGGCACCGAGTTTGTCTCTGTCAATGAGAAGTTTGACACCTCAAGCGTCATGGGAAGGGCCATGATGCAGATTATCGCCGTGTTCGCCCAAATGGAACGGGAAACCATCCAGCAGAGAGTCAAGGACAACTACTACTACCGGATTACAGACGGCAGGTGGGCCGGAGGGCCGGCGCCTTACGGATATAAAAACGCGAGGACGGAGAACAACGTTCCCACCCTGAAGCCGGTCCCGGAGGAACTGAACCTTGTAAGGGCTGCTTTCTCCTTGTATGACGGAACCGCCCACCTCTCCCTTGCCTCCCTCTGTACCTGGCTGTATAACCAGGGCTACCGGACACGCAAGGGAGGAAAGTTTGTATCCTGCACCCTCTCCCGGATCATGCAGAACCCAGTCTATGTCCAGGCTGACCAGAAATTATATAAATACTTCCAGACAAAAAAGATTAAGTTCCTTAATGAGCAGGAGGAATGGGATGGTTCCACTTCCTGCTGTATCGTGGCGAAGAAGAAAGGAAATTCCTCCCTGAGCAAATATGAGGACATGAAAGAACAGTCGGTTTACCTCACCAACATTCCCGGCATTGTCCCAAGCCACTTATACATATCCGTCCAGAGCCGCCTAAAAAAGAACGAGCAGTTCAAACGCGCCAATTCTCCCTCCGCCCTGGAAGAATTAGCCGGAAAACTGAAATGCGCCAGTTGCGGCCATACAATCAAATCCTACAGCCAGAGCACCAACATGAGGCCATACTTAAGCTGCCCTGGGAGGGCCACCCACAAAATATGCGGTGAAAGCTACCGGAAAGTGAATTTTGAAACCCTCCAGGAGCAGATAGGCAGGGAGATTCAGGGATACTTGGATTCCATAGAGGGCAGGGAACGGCAGAAGCAGGAAGAAAACCGGAAGCTGGAAGCCCGGAAGGAGGAACTAAAAAAAGAACTGGACAACCTGATCGCCCTGGCGGCAAAAGGAGGGCTTACCGCCGAGGTACTCCAGGCAGCCATTGAGGAAAGACAGACAGAAATCAACGGGATTGAGTTAAAGGTTCAGATGAACACGTCCGCGGTGGACTTCCTCAAAGTGAACCTGGAAAACAATTCCGAACTGAATTTTTACCACGGGCCGCAGGAGCATATTGAGTATGGGCTGCTCCTTATGGAACAGAAAAAGGAACTTGTAAAACTTCTGATTGAGAAAATCACCCTCCATTCAGACGGAGCCTATGAAATTGAATGGAGCCTTTAAAATCCTGATAAAACATGACAAAAGCCGGGAGCGCATCCCGGCTTTTCATATCTCCTGATTTATGTATCTTTATCCCTCAAAGGCCGCCAGAGCCTTAATCGCATTTATAAAGGAATATCCCTCATAACGCACCAGATAGCCAATCCCGTCATCTGTTTCGTCCGTGGAGTGGCGGGTGTATTTATAAATGGATCTTCCGTCCCGTTCCTCCTTCCGGTAAAAGGTAAGGCTGTCATGCTCCACGCTCCGCCAGCAGACAAAGCCGGGCTTGTCCGGGTGGTCCGAAAACCTCACGCTCCTTGGATGCCTTGCCTTTAAGTAGCTGACTAAATCGGCCTCTTTCGCTTTTCTCTTTAAATCTTCTCCTATCCTCTCATAACCCATATGGTTCCTGTCCCTTTCTTACGTTTTATAGTCTGTAAACAGTATGTAAGTTTTGGGCTTTTTGGCGAATGAGAAATTATAAAGAAAATATAAACTTTTTCAATCGACAGTTTATAAAAAATTTATAGATTAAGGAGAAAATTTCCGTCCCAACCGGATCAGGTCTTACATACTGACTGTAGAGGAAAAACCTTTCCTGGAAGGTGTGCCGCATTTTGGAGAGTTTTGGCGGCAGCAGACAACTGAATACCTGTGGCCGGTCGCTGACGGACGGAGCCATGAAAAGGGAGACAGTCAGGCGTGCCCATGCCGCCACATGGGAGTGTTGTATGACAGAGGGCAGCCCGGTCATACGGCTATCTGGGTAACGTGACAGTATAAACAGTAATTCGTGGGTGAGCACCATTAAAGAAAGCAGCTCCCGGCCAGTCGGCCAGTGCAGGTCAGGAGACCCGGCATAGAAGGTCCCTGCACGATACCGGCCCGTGTCATGTGGCAAAGGTTTTACAGCCATTGTCTAGGTACATCTATGCCCTTGTACCGACATACAGAAATGTAGCCGCGGGTCAAAAACCGGAGACGGGACCCGCGGGATTAAAAGTAAAAGGTAAGGTCCGGTTCTGGGCCGCGTATCGGCTGCGTGCGTGGCGGGACATGATTGCGGGAGCAGTAATGCTCATGCGGCAGGACAGAACAACGCCGCTTGTAACAGCCGCTTTTATGGACTTATGCTTCTGCTGGCTAAGGACATTTGCACCCAAAGCACAGCACCTCTTTATCTCATGAAATCCTTATGAACTCTTTTATTCTGATTACTTCTGAATCACCTTATGAATGGATTACCTTATGCGGCGGAATCCCTTATGATTGAATGAATCCCTTATGAATGGATTACCTTGTGAAATCCCAATGATTCTATCCCTTATGGAACAATCCTTGTGAACCGAAATCCCAATGATTAAAAACCTTGTGATAAATCCCTTATGAATGGAAACCTAATGAATGCTCTCTTATGAAGCACTTCCCTATGAAACGAAAACCCAATGGATAAAAACCTTATAAAAAGCCCTATGAAATGGAATCCCTAAGAATCCTCATACAGAAAACCGTTACACCGTTTCGCCTGGTTTTGTCATAAAGATCACTTCGTGATTCCCAGTGAATCAAGGTAAATGAAAATCACACCCACAGCTTTCCATGAATCAGAAATGCAGCACACAATCCCGTTTTTTCCTTACTATGATTCAAAAGGCTCCGCAGCACCAGGAAATCAAAAGGCTCTTAAACGTTCCATAAAGCCATAGGGAATCCTTACCATAAGGACATGAGGAAAACTGTTTCATAGGGATCACAGAGGGCAGCCGTTTCATAAGGCGCAAAAGGAAAGTATCCCATAAGGAAACAGAGGGCAGCCGTTCCATAAGGTACATAAGGAAAACCACTCATAAGGAACCCAAAAGGATACCATTCACAAGGTATCTGTTTCATAAGGAAGATCCCAAAGGCAATCCATAAGGTTACGTTCCATAAGGTCATAGATTCCAGGTAATGTATAAGGGTAGGAACTCCTTTTTAACCCTTTTTCTCCCACCCTTCTGACATACTATAGGTAAGGAATCAGACTTACAAAGGAGGCATCCCTTATGCGTAAATTCTTATGTTTTTATATCCTCACAGAAAGAGAAATGGATCAGATCCAGTGTGAACTGGACGAATACCAGAAGTACAAATTTCTGGCAGAGATTCCAGAGGAGGAGCCGCACCATGAAGAAAATCCTGTCACTGATTTATAACTTCCTTGGATTCACCGGCCTTTGGCTGGCTCCAATTCTGTATTTTATCACCAGAAGGACGTTTCCAGACGCAGAAACAAAACATATCCTTATCTTGTGTGCCGCTGTGGCCGCCTGGGCTATATTCAATAACTTTTGGAGCGTGGTTTGTGAGGGAAAACCGTTTTCCGAAATCGGCATTGGTGACGGTCTCATACCGGAAACCGGGCTAAAAAAGGAATCATCGCTGAAGCGTTCCGCCATGTATCCGAAGGTTCCGGGAGAACTTCTTTCCAAAGAACCGGAGGGAATCATTTTAGGGAAATACAAAAATTACTACGTCCGTTTCCCTCTGAAAGACATTTACCACGCTTGTATTATTGGAGGCACTGGTTCCGGGAAAAGTTCAACGGTCCTTTTGGATTCCCTGCTTTGTAACTTTGCCATCGGGAAAAACGCTTTCAACTGTTTTGTGATTGACATTAAAGGAGAACTCCACGAGAAGGCAACGTATGCCCTCTCGGAACATGTCCTTGTGGTTGACCCTGCGGACCGTTCCTCATTTGGCTGGGACGTTTACTACCGGCTCCACAATAATCCAGATGACGATCTTATCATAGAAGCCATTGAGGAAATCGCCCAGGCCATCATTATCAGCACCAATCCCAGGGATTCCTTTTTTGTGGAGAACGCAAGGTCCATGTTTACCGGGCTTTTAGTTTATTACTTTCAGCAGGGAGAAACGTTCATTGATTCTGTCAATAAAATCCTGGAATCGGAAATGAAATCCCTGATTGCCGAAATCGTTAAAGACAGTGAACCCTCTGACCTCTGCTATAAATACCTGGCGAAGTTTGCGGGCAAGGATGCGGAGAGCGTGGAGGACTGTATGGTGGAAATGACTACTTCCCTTTCTGTTTTCTCTAAAAGCGACATAAAATTCTGTTTCCGTGACAACTTCCAGAAAGCCAGCCCATACTCATTCCGGGAGGATAAATCCGTGTTCCTTGCCATACCGGAGCATATGCTGGAATCTTATAAAGCAGTAATGAGGCTGTGCACAGTCCAGACGCTGAAAGAGTTGGAGCGCCGGTCAGAGAAAGAGGAAAAACCCTTGCTTTTGATTCTGGATGAGTTCGCCCGGATTGGACGTGTGGAGGGAATCTTTAACGCCCTTGCCACTCTAAAAAGCAAAAAGGTCATGGTCATGCTGGCCTTCCAGTCCCTGGCACAGATCGAGGTCAATTACTCAAAGGAAGAAGCCAGGGTTCTGACGGACAACTGCCGCTTAAAAATCATTTGCGAATCCAGTGACCCGGACAGCAGTAAATCCGTAACCGCCTGGGCAGGGAAGTACCGGGATAAAAAGGAAACCCTCAATGGAGGGAAGAACCGGCACAAAAGTTATTCTTATGAGGATAAGGACATTGTGGAGACAAACGACCTAATTACCCTCACGAAAAAGAAGGAAGTGATCCTTATCATTTCCGGTATTGGATATTTGAGGGTGGAAAAGTGCTATTACTTTTTAGACGAAACAATAAAGAAGCTGGCTGAAAAGGTCAGCAGCTATAACAGACAATTTGCGAGGTAAGATATGACATACACAGAAGAACAGAACCATTTTTTTGAAGAACTCTATTCTGCCCTGGATAGAGCGTTGAGACCGGAGGGAGCCAGCTTGGAGAGGGTGGACGTACCCAAAAACAACACGGTCCAGAAAGGGATTTCCATCCGGTTTGAAGGGCAGCCCATAAGCCCTGCCATTTATCCCAGCCAGTTCTACCGGGATTTCCAGAACGGTGTTTCCGTAGAGGAAATTGTTTTCTACATAAAGGACGGACTGACAGCGGAATCCATCACCAAAAGAGGCATCATGGAACTGAACCATGACAATGCGCCGCACTATTTGAGGTCGGCAATAGTCAGCTATGAAGGAAACCGGGAATGGCTGAAGGACGTCCCTCATGAGCGGGTGACGGACCTTGCCCTTTACGCAAAGTGGGACTTTGGCGGCGGGTATTCGGCAAAGGTAACGAATCCGCTGCTTGCCCACCTCCAGATGACAAAGGAAGAACTGCTAAGGACCGCCAAAGGCAACATGGCTATGCAGGCCCGCCTGCGGACCATGAAGGACGCCCTGATTGCCCGTGCGGTTCAGGAAGGGATGCCGGAGGAACTGACAGAGGAAATGAGGGACCAGCTCCCGGACATCCCGTTTTATGTCCTGAACGTGAACGGAGGGATTGACGGAGCCGCCCTGGTTGCGGACCCTTCCGTTATGAGGAAGGCCGGGCGGGATCTGGGAGAAGGCTTTTATATCCTTCCTTCTTCTGTCCATGAGGTGTTGATTGTCCCAAAATCAACCGGAGCAAAGCCGGAGGAATTAAGGGACATGGTATACCGGATCAACCGGCAGGAGGTTCCCATTGAGGAGCGTCTTTCCGATAACGTTTATGAGTTTGACGGGCATACATTAACCCTGGCAGGACAGACGGAAACCCTGGAAAGGGAACTGCCGGGACTGGCAGCCATGCACCGCAAGAGATAACCAGGGAAGGAGCAGATACTATGAATTTACAGAGAAAATTAGATTTTATAGAAGCATACAGAAACTACATACAGTTATCGGGCAGAGCGGAGGCAGGGATAGAGATTTCCGTCTGTCCTTCCTTTAAGCCAGGCATAAGGCCGGAGGGATTCCATGACACAAAAGAGGTACACAGCCGTACAGAAGAAAAGCCCGGAAGATAAATTAAAAGAACTGACGGACAAGCTGGAGGCCGGGATCAAGGAAGTCTTTTCTTCCCAGAAGTATAAGGATTACTTAAAAGTCATGTCCCGGTTCCATGGCTACAGCTATAACAATACCATGTTGATTTTGTTACAGAAACCGGATGCCCGTCTCCTGGCAGGATACAAAACCTGGCAGGGCATGGAACGGAACGTGAAGAAGGGAGAACACGGCATTTCCATTCTTGCGCCCAGCAAAAAGAGATTCACAAAATATATGGATAAGATTGACAAGGACACCAGGAAGCCGGTGCTGGACCAGGACGGGAACCCGGTGAAGGTGCCGAGAGAGATTGAGTACCTTACCTTCTATCCCACCACGATTTTTGACGTTTCCCAGACGGAGGGAAAGCCGCTCCCGGTTATGGCGGAGGAACTGAATGGACAAGTGACGGATTATGGAATCATTATGGATTCCTTAAAAGAAACAGCGCCGGCTCCCATCCGGTTTGAATCCTGGGAGGAATCGAAGAAGGGATATTTCAGCCCTCTTTTAAACGAGATTGTGATTAAGTCCGGCATGAGTGAATTGCAGACGGTGAAAACCGGAATCCATGAAACGGCACACAGTATTTTACATAGCGGGACAAACAATTTAAAGGATTCCGCAACCATGGAGACGGAGGCCGAAAGCATCGCTTTTATTGTCTGCTGTCACCTGGGACTGGATACATCAAGTTACAGTTTTCCTTATCTGGCGACATGGAGCAGCAGTAAGGAACTGCCGGAACTGAAAAGCTCCCTCTCCACAATCCAAAAGACCGCCCACAGCCTGATTGAGAAGCTGGACCAGGCGATTTTAAAACACATCCGGGAACATTCCATAGAAGGACCGGAGATTTCCAGGGATACCGGCAATCCTGATATTTCTTTAGAAATAGCTGACCGGGAACCGGAGATACCAGCTTTACCTGATACCCACAGACGAAGGAGGTAACACATGACAGAATTAGAAGAACTACAGTTAAAACACAGAGAAGAAGCAGCCCGGAAACGGGCAAAATTAAAGGAACGCAAAGCCAGGGCGCACCGGCTCATTGAGAGAGGCGCTATCCTGGAAAGTGCAATCAATGAGGTCAAACCGGCTGACCGTTTCACAAATCAGGAAATAGAGAAGATTGTCTATTTCGCTATCCTATCACCCTCAACCATCACTTTTATTTCGGAGTTGGGACAGTAAATCCCTTCTCCATTTTACTAAGAAGGGCGCACTTATACCTGACCCTCCGGGCCAGGTGTGCGTTCTCCGAAGGCTCCTGCAGAGGGCGAAAACCATAGGGACAAAACCACAAGCCCAAAGACCCAAAACCAGGAGTCACACAAACCATAAAGGAGTTGAAGCCAGCCATGGCAATTTACCATCTTTCCGTCAAAATCATAGGCAGAAACAGCGGACGCTCTGCCGTTGCCGCAGCCGCCTACCGGAGCGGCGACACCCTCACCAATGAATGGGACGGGCTGACCCACGACTACAGCCGGAAAGGCTGGATAGAACACACGGAAATCCTTCTGCCGGAACACGCGCCGGAGGAATTTAAAAACAGATCAGCCCTATGGAACGCTGTTGAGGCGGCAGAGAAATCCGGCTCTGCCCAGCTTGCCAGGGAAATAGAAACCGCCCTTCCCAAAGAACTGAACCAGGCTGGACGTCTCTCCCTCATAAGGGATTTCATAGAAAAGAACTTTGTTTCCGCTGGAATGTGCGCCGACTTTGCGGTCCATAACCCGCCCGTCACCGACAGCCGGAACCGCCCGGTAGACCAGGCCGGGAATCCTACACGGGACAAGGACAAAATGATTTTCAGAAACCCTCACGTCCACATCATGCTCACCATGCGCCCTCTTGATAAGCAGGGCCAGTGGCAGGCAAAATCCCAGACCGCCTACCTTTGCAGAAAAAATAATGAGGAACGCTCTGTTCCGGTATCAGAGATTAAGCAGGCAGAAACAGAGGGATGGCAGAAACAATACCAGTACAAAGCAGGCAGGAAAAAGGTGTGGCTGACAAAAGAAGCTGCCGACCAGAAAGGCTTAACCCGTGTCTCCAAGCAACCAAAAACCGAGAAGATCCAGAATCCAGTGACGGCACAGTGGAACAGCAAGGACGCTCTTTTTCAGTGGAGAAAATCGTGGGCGGAACTATGTAATGAACAGTTAAAAAGGAATGGTATTGAGGAACAGATCAGCCACCTTTCCTATGAAGCCCAGGGAATCAGCAAGGTAGCATCCGTCCATATGGGCGTTGAGGCGGTTCACGCAGAGAAGCGAGGGATTCCCACAGAACTGGGAGAACTGAACCGCCAGATCCAGAGGGATAATGAATTTTTAGCAGTCATGGAGGGACGGATTCGGGAGTGGGAACGCAGGGAAAACGAATCCCTTAACCGCACCGCCGCCCGTCTGGAAGGCATAAGGAGCCGCCACATAGCCGCCGCTTACCAGCAGCTCTGTCTCTCAATCAGTCTGGCAAAGGAGCAGGACAGCCTGGCGGCCCAGATGCGTGCAGCCGCAGCCATGGCGGAAACAGCGGAACACCTCATAAGGGCAATCGGTGCATTAAAGGAATCCCTGGACGTTTACCGGAGACAGCGGGAGGAAACGAACCCTTTCCAGAAGCAGAAACGGAAGGAACTGGAGGAAAAGGTTATGGCTGCGGAACACCAGATCCAGAACTTAAAAACCCGGCTGAATGAAGTCCGGTCCAGACAGAGGGAAGTCAAAACCGCTCCGGTTTCCTCACCGGAAGCAGCCAGAAAAAAGAAGGAACAGATTCAGTATCTGAAGGAGATCCAGTCCCAGGCTTACCGGGAATTTTATACCCTGGTGAAGGAGAACAAGGAGAATATGAACCGTATCCGGGAGATCATTCAGGGCAGACGGAATGAGCGTGACAGCCAGCTAAAACAGAGATTAAAGGAGCATTACACGGAGGATTTCCAGGAAAAGATATTAGAGCAGGCCAGGGACAAAGCACCGGAGATTCCAGAAGCGGAGGGAGCCAGCATCCAGAAGAATATTTCCCATAAAAGATAAAAGCACATCCCATAAAGAACAAAAGCACCTCCCAGCCAGGTGCTTTTATCATAGGGATACCATATTAAAAGGTTCTTTTTGCCTTTAGCTCAAAATCCGGCTTTGTAACGTATTCCAGATAGGCGGGCCTGGCGGAATATTCCAGGAAAGCCCGGAACCGTTCCTGACTGGAAGGAGCCTTTATCATGTCCAGAACCTTTTCTTTTGGAACCCATGCGGATTCCGGGTTTTCATCAGAGCCTCGCAGAGTGCCGGATTTTTCCGTACAGATAAAATCAAAAATAACCTTTGTCGGGACTTCCTTTACACCGCCATATCCGGGATAGGTTCCGGTATTGGAGGAAACACAAAACAGTTCTCCCACTTCCACACAGATGCCGGATTCCTCAAAAATCTCCCGTTTTACCGCGTCAACCAGATTCTCTCCCGCCTCAACTTCACCACCCGGAAGGACCCAGGAATCCTGGTAAGTGTTGACAAGTAAAACCTCACCCTTTTGGTTTAATACGACACCAGCCGCAGCAATAATATGAGTTGGCAGGAACTTTTCAGGGATATTCTTTTCCATGGCTGAACCCTCTTTCCTTATGGATTTTGTCTTATAATATAGCAAGACTGGATTAAAAAAGCAATAAAAATCATTTATGCTCTGTATTTGAGGGAGCTATAACATCCCATGAAAAATAGATACTTCCAGAATCTATTTTGAGGGAGCCAAGAACTCGCTTCGCTCCAAGAAGGCACCTCCCTCTTGCTGTCCATGGAAACTGTGGATAACTAAAGACCAAGTTACCCACAGTTCCCACAGACATCAATTCACCCTCCGCCTTCTTAAAACTGACCTCTTTCTTTATGGATAAAAACAAAAATCTTTTAATTTCTAAGAACAAAAACCTTCTTATCAAAAATCCCAGACCTTTATAAAGAAAAAACGGAATCCCAAAACAGATTTCACAGACTTTGGCTGGAAATTTTATAAAAATACTTGATTTCCCTAAAAAATCACCTTGCCGGTGCCTCAAATAATTATCTGATAATATATAAATTATCAGATAATATACAAAAACATATAATTTGTCTATAATTGTGTAAAATACATAAAATATTTTTCAAACATAGAGCATTAAGGAAAAATATATGTTCAATATAACTAAAAATGCAAACAAATATGTTGAAATATTTTCTACATATTACTATTAAGTTGAAATGTCAATTAGTAAAAACAGAGAAAATGAAAATTATATTTTAAAAATAAAGTCAGATAATTTATGATAAATACAGAATTGTCAATCTTTTCTTTAGCCTGCCCGGTAGCGTTTCCTCATGATTTACAAGAATTATAGCATAAAATCCAGGAAAAATTAAGACTTTTTCACGGACTTTGCAAGGGAAATCCTTAAAACCAAAACAGATTTCACAGACCTTCAAAAATATGCACAGACCCTGGCTGAAAATTTTATGAAAACTCCCGGCTTCACGACCCTGGAAGAACCGGCTATAATCAGGGAAGGAATCAGCCATGGTGAAACCGACAACAACAGCAAAGGAGAATTGCCTATGAAGGAAAAGGAGCCAATAGACATTCATTCCAAACGGGAAAAACTGGAATCCCTGCCCTTAAAAGAGGAACCGCCGGACAAACCCTGGCTGCGTTCCCGGATTTATGACTTTTCATCAGATAGAGATATGCTGGAAGAAATTTCCGTTAAAATGGAGTCCATGGGAAAGAAGCAGCTTGACCAGCTACAGACAGAAGCGGCGCGAATCCTGACAGAATCCAGGCGGGATCAGATAGAAGAATCCCAAACCTGGTTTGAAACAGCCGCCCTCCCAGTGCTGAAAAACTTTGCCGAAACGTTCAGCGCCTCCCTGGAAATATCCCACGAGGACGAGACTATGATTTTAGTCACATTTCAAAACAAGTGTGGGTATGACCTGGCAGAAGATGACCGGCATATGCGGATGCTTTTTGGCCTCTCTAATCATGTTTCGATTGAAAAGAATGGAGATAACATCACGCTGGTTTTGGCGTTTGACTGTCTGGATATGAAGTAGCCGGAACCCAAACAAATAAGAGGGCGAAAGCCCTCTTTATTCCTCAATATATTCCATGATGTCCGAAACATTGCATTTTAACAGTTTGCATAACTGATTGACGGTGTTGGTGGATATGCTGTTGCCTTGTTTAATGCTGTAATAGGTAGCCCGGGAAAAGCCTTCCTTCTGTAGCTTATAGGAAGTGATTTTTTTCTTTTTCATTGTCTGAAACAACGGCTCATAGCTTATCATACAGCGGCACCTCACATAAGAATCTATGTCCAGTATAATTTGAAGAAAAAGCCTTGAATATGTATGAATATCCGAGTATAATAAGAATTGACATTTCGGTGTATCAAGAGTAAAATAAGATCATTGTTATCTGATAATGGATAATGTATCAACAGAAAGAAGGAGAAGAAGTATGAGGAAACAAGTATTAACAGTCTTTATGGCAGGGATTCTAACAGCATCCATGAGCATGACAGCCCTGGCCGGGTGGGAGCAGGAAGGGAATAACTGGAAGTACAATGACAACGGGAATTATGCCGCTAATGGCTGGTATTGGATAGACGGGAACAATGACGGGATAGCAGAAAGCTATTATTTTGACAATACTGGAATCCTTGCAAGGGATACAATGGTGGAAGGTTATACAGTAAATGCAGACGGAGCCTGGACTGTAAATGGCGAGATTCAAACTCGCACTGACGTTGGTGTTGTTCAGACTAAGAGTGTTGCGGTTAATAACGGGAATGCTGCTACTGGTGGTGTGAACCACAATGCAGGATATGATCCTGCGCATCCGTTGGCAGGAAAGATTGATGAGTGGAACTTGAGGATTACGAATACTGGTCTGATTGGTGCAAGTGGTTTTAATATTTGCAATGAAAACGTTCAGGCACTGTTAACTAATCAGATGGATAAGTATTATATCCCGCCTGTTGGAAATTCTATTAATCCTACTACAGGAACTCAGATGTATGTTTCTCAGGAAGATTACGACAAGAATGTTCATAATACACAGGCCCTTTATCAGTGGTTCTGCAATTGGCTGAATGGTATGGACTTCGAGAATATGTCTGAGATGGATAAGGCAAGAGAAATTCAGAAAGTGCTTGCACAGGGACAATATGTAATTGAAAATACTGTTGGGAGAAACGGTTATTATTCAGTTTTGATTGATAAAAGAGGTGTGTGTGAGGAATATTCGTTAACCGCTTGTTCTCTTGCAAAGGCCCTTGGTTTAAAGGCGGCTATTTCTGGTACAGGTAACCATTCTGTATATTACATCAGAGTGAATGGAACTGCCTATATGGGATCTAATCAGGTGTTGAATCTTGACTTCCCAACACCCGACAACGTATATTTTCAGTAATTAATTTTAAACTCATCGGAAGAGATTCCGGTGGGTTTTTTGTTTCGACAAATTTCATTCTTTTAGGTATTCCATTCTTTTCCTAAATCCCTTATAATATCCTTACATCAGAGAAAAGCGGGCAGCACTCCCTATTTGGAGAATGCGCACCTTCGGGACGGACTTAAAGCAGTTTAGGTCCGTGCCGCAGGTGTGCAAACACCAGAGAAAGGAGGATGTGGTCTATGTTCTTCTTAGAAGTCCTGAGCCGTGTTGTGAGTATCTTTGCGGGCATTGTGGGCGGCCTTAACGGGCTGGTTACATTAGTCCAGAAGTGTAAACCTTACATAAAGCGGGATAAGGCAGAGACAGAAAAAGACCCATCAGCTTGCTTGCCGGCGTCTGATGGGTCGAGTGGCGATTGCGTAAGCAATCGTTAATCTCGTGGGCGGCAGCTACATCGCCGCCCTTTTTATTACAATTCCATAGTAGCATTTTGTCAGGGTGAAGTCAATAGGGAAATTCATTTCCCGATAAGCGAAGCCAGGAGCAATTTTGCGATAGGGCGAGCCAATAAAAATTTCTACCCTTCCTCTGGTTCACCAAATATCTTACAGTATTCCTCAGCAGACAGCTTTTTCTCTGCCCATTCCTTTGCCTCTCTGTCTGACAGAACCTGGAAATCGGCGCCGCCAGTAGCCGAACCACCAATATATCTTGCATAGCAGCTCAAGGCTCCACCCTCTCCATAAAGGAAATAGGTTCCCTTTTTCGTGCGGTACAGTTCTTCCCTGCAATAATGATAATCACCTTTCCAAAGGTTCTGCCAGTCTCCCAGGAGCAAGGCTGTTTCCGTGTTATAAGTTTTTCCTTCAATAATCTTTTTCATAATCGTATGGTCCTTTCTATTTATCAATCTGGCTGACCTTCTCAAGCAGCCGGTCCACGTCTATGTAGGTTTCGTCCAGAAATTCCGTGACGTCAATCATAGCGTCAGGAACGGGATCAAAGCATTCTTCTTTCTCCCTTCCCGTCAGTCTGTGCCCTGCCATGACAAGCGTGTCATCAATAGGGAAGAAACATTTCACCAGGAAATCCTCAATCCGGTAGCAGTTATATTCACCGTCAAAGATTTCCATTCCATTCTCTGTCCTCCGGCTGACTTCTTTTGCGGGAGTCCGGTCATACTCCGGGATTCCCTGGTATTCCTCATAGGCATTGATAATCCGGTCAAGAAGAGATTCCATCCCGGCATACTCAAGGCTTGTCAATGGTTTCCTTTTATTTATATTCATTTCCTTTTTGTGTCCTTTCCTTGTTTGTTCTGTATCTGATTCTTTCAGACACCTTTAATATGCTGAGATTCAGGGAAAAAGGACACGTTGGAAACGATAAAATATTGCACAAAGTTTCACTCTGGATTTTGTGTATTTTTAATCATTCTTTCCGCTGCCCTGGTATCCAGAATCCTTTTTTCAGCAGTCCCAAAATACTCCGGGTTTATCTCATATCCCAGGTAGTTCCGCCCAAGCTCCAGGCAGGCCGCCGCCGTGGTGCCGGAGCCTAAAAATGGATCAAGAACCAGGTCGCCGGGCCGGGAACTGTTTTCAATCAGATTCTTTATGATATTCAAAGGTTTTATGGTAGGGTGCGGATAATCCTTTTTATCATAGATATTAATAGGCTGGAAGTATACGGTTTTTGCCTTCTCATAGGAATCCGGCTGACAGTAGCCGCCCTTGCGGAAGTACAGACAGTATTCCTTGTCAGAAAGATATTTGTTGTGGAAAGTCGGCGGCGGATTCGTTTTCCACCAGACAATCATATCGAAGGAGCAGCCTAATCCGTCTACAAAGAAATCCAGATAGCCCGGAATCTGGGCCTTGTTGCACCATATGTAACAGTTGATCCGTTTCATAACCCGGACCAGTTCCGGGAGAACGAGAGGGTTCATGCCGGAAATAAGGTCATTTTCTTTTAAACAGTCATTGATTGGCTGAATACTCCTGGCGAGCCGTGAGCGGCCTCCGGCATGAGTATCCTTAATCAGATAAGGCGGGTCGGTCATAATCAGGTCAACGCAGGAATCCGGCAGCCGTTTTAAGCCCTCCAGACAGTCCATGCGGTAAATCTTATTGGTTTCTGTCATGAAGCTGCCTCCTGCCTATCCTGGCTGCTGACAAGGCTCTCCTGGTCCTCAAATATCCCGGTTGCTGAAATCTGTCTTGCAATTAATTTCAAAACCGGAACCGCTACACTGTTTCCCAGCAGTTCCAGAGCCTTGCTGTCTGTCACGGGAAAAGTGAAATCCTCTGGAAATCCCATAATCCGTTTTACCTCTGCCGGTGTCAGCCGTCTGACCCTGCCGTTGATTAAGTAACCTTCCGTACCGCCGCACGGCCCTCTTGAAGTTGCCACAAAGGTTGGAGATACCGCCCTGACACTGTAAACCCTCCTGCCCTGTCCCGGTGCGCCGACATAGCCTAAACGGTAAGTATCCAGGGTCCTTGTCTCAATATCCGGTTTGTAGAATGTAACGAGACCGGGATCAAGAAAATAGCTTTCGTCAACAATGGATTCCAGGAAATCCTCAACAGCCACATCCTCAAAAGTGGGTTCAGGGAAGGAAAACTCCGCTTGTAAATCTTTGCGGAAACAGACAAGGTAGACCCTTTTCCGGATCTGGGCCACTCCATAGTCAGAAGCTGCCAGGACTTTATAATGGACGTCATAGCCTAAGCCGTCCAAGGTTTCTGTAATCACCCGGAAGGTCCTTCCGCCGTCATGGCGGATTAAGTGGGCCACGTTTTCCAGAAACAGCGCTTTCGGCTTGTGGTGCTTTACAATCCGGGCAATTTCAAAAAACATCTGCCCTCTTTTATCCTCAAACCCTCTCTTTTTCCCGGCCATGGAGAAAGGCTGGCAGGGAAAGCCGCCGCAGAGGACATCAAAGGGAGGAATATCTTCAGCCTCTATTTTTGTAATGTTCCCGGCTGGGATCTCGTGGAAGTTAGAAAAGTAAGTTTCCCTTGCCCTCCTGCTTTTATCGGAAGAAAAGACGCATATTCCACCGATGCTCTCCATAGCCAGACGGAACCCGCCGATTCCACAGAATAAATCTATAAAGGTAAATGTACTGCTCATAAAAATCTTACTCCTATGTATTAGTCAGAAAAGCTCTGCTGAAAATAGGATGTAAGACCAGGTGGTAAAAAAAGGCGGATTTGGGTATAAAAGAAAAAGCAGTATGCCGTGGAAGGCATGCCGCTTTTATCTGTTGCTTTTATATAAGGCTGTTCTTTTTCAGTTTTAGTAAATCGACATCTTCTTTTGGAGCATTCAAATCAGAATGGATATAGACTTCTGACAGTTCGTTATTCGGATGGATCAGAATGACAGATAGAATGATGCCAGAAAGCCTATCATGAGATATGTAAGGTGCTTTAAAAATGTATTCGGAATCTGTGACTATGGAGAACTTTTCATCTGCGGAACCACCTTTGTCACACAAGATTCCTGCAACAGCAATTAGATATGTAGGATAATCATAAGGATTCTGTTTCAAAAAGAAAAAATGCCATCGCCGGATCTTAGTCTGCCCTAAAAGGTCGATGCAAAGATAACCGTTTACGAATACATTGACCGGACAGGGTAAGTTTTTTTTCGTCCACTCAAAAGGCAAGGATACGAGAAAGTAAAGGATAACGGCCATGGAATCCCATGATTTCTGTGTTCGGTATCTTTTTGTCGTCTCAGGAGCATTTTCTATATCATTCATTATTTCGGAAGTATCTTTCTCTGGCTCACAGTCTGAGTGGAGAGAGTCTGGCTGAACCGTTTTTTCCTTTTTAGGGTTATCTTCCAGGAGAAAGAGGGATCTTATACATGTTTCGGCCATAGTACTTTCCGAATTATCCGCAATGGCCGCCATTGTTGAAATTCTGGGCTGTTCTTTAAATTTTCCATTCATGATTCGGGAAAGCTGGTATTTACTGACGCCCGTTTTTTGGGCGAATTCATCCAGGGAGAGGCTTCCTTTTGCCTTTTTTACAAACCGTGCCAGTTGTAATTTGTCATCTGCGGATAAATAAACCAATATATTCACCTCCTATTATTGAATAATTGCTATTTTAACACCGCAACATCAAAAAAGCAATATAATTGCTATTAAAATAGGATCGGGTAAATTACAACAAAAAATATGGATTCTAGCATTGATTTTTTGTGCAAAAATGATATAATTCATCTACAGTCAAAAAGCAACAGCACATTGAAAACTGAATGACCCGTAACTACCGGAAACCTGAAGCCTGGAGGAGGGCGGAAGGCGAAGCGCTGTACCGGAGCCATCCCGGCGGTAATCCAAAGGCGGGCGGAACCATAAAATAATTAAAAAAGGAACTAACAATATATCAGACCATAAGAAAAGGAGAAAAACATTATGAGCAAGAGAAAAATCAGAGTAACGAGAGAGAACAATGTGTTATATCATTTCACCAGTGTTTACCATGCGATTGCCATTGTGGACTCCGGCTATTTGAAATTAACAGAAAGTAATCTGGTTTCACCGGACGGAACATGGCAGACAGAACTTAAGAGCAAAAATTATAAACCCGTTGTCTGGCTGACAGATTCCGAAGTACCGGAAGGGTTAGGGCTGTCCTCATGCCCAATGAAAAAACGGGTTCGGATCACCGTTGCCAAACGGGATACCATGATATTTTGGAGAGCCTGGGAGCCACAGAAGTATATGGACAAGTGGTGGAGAAAAATGCTTTGCAAAGGCCAGAACCCGTCCAGTTGGTATGTGTCGGAAGAAATTGTACCATTTTCAGATTTCTTAAAGATTGAGGATATGGAAACCGGAGTGGTGTATTATGATGCACAGAAGGTAGCGGCTTAATAAGAAATAAAAATCGGGAAGGAACCGAGGGATTATCACTGGCAGTTCCTTCCCTGGTTTCAAACCTGCTACCTGGCAAGGAGGCTGTTGACAAATACCAGGTAGCAGGCAAAGTCACCGATCCGTTTACGGAAATATTTATTATCTTCCTCATATCCCAGGGTATCACGCCAGGCGGCAGCCCTGCCCTGGGATTTCAGATACCTGGCAAGCTGGTTGAATTTGACGATCAGGGAGTTATGGCAGGAAGTCCGGCTGGAATCCCTGTCCATTTTTTCCTCTTTACTCCACAAAAGCCAGTTGGACCGGAATGTCATGTACCGGGTTGCGGTGGTAATCAGTTCCTCAAACAGTTCCAGGGAATCCGAATCATTTCCAATTTCCTTTACTATGTCATTGTGGAGGGAGGCCATTTCTTCCAGGGAAAGGCTCATGGACATAGGAAGGTAATCATCATAGGTTGAAATCATTGTAAGCACCTCACATAAATTATAATCCCAAGTATAGCAGAAAAAGCCACGAAACGGAACTACAGAAAAAGGAGAAAACCCAATATGACCTATTTACAGTGTCTGCCAGATCCAGCGATTGTTACCAAAGAGGATTGTGAGAAAATCCATGAGATTATAGGAAGATTATCTCTCAATGGAAAGATAAAAATAGACGCGGTGCCTTCTAACTTTAAGCAGTACAGCGCACCGGAGAACCACCGGAAATATTTCTTTTACATGAGGCCGGAAAGGAATGACGGTTTTGAGTTATCCCAGCCGGAACGGGAAATGATTCTGAACGTATGTGGGAATGAACATGAAAAACAGCTAATGGAGAATTGCATCTATACATATGGACATAATGGAATCCAGGAAGTGCGGACGTTTTACCGTTCAGGGAAAAGCAGCATGGAAAAGAGATATGAAGCATGGCTCAGGCGGGTGGAGAAGGCCAGAAAGAGAAGGCTGGAGAAACGGCTG
>Ga0137307_101430_pt1 | contig 21140 bp, 17 predicted proteins | sample NAcewD2O_March_2_FD_97180 | JGI IMG/M metagenome (GOLD analysis project Ga0137307, IMG submission 97180) | Mouse cecal microbial communities from Vienna, Austria - N-Acetylglucosamine amended D2O_March | ecosystem: Host-associated > Mammals > Digestive system > Large intestine > Cecum | place... | reverse complement strand
CTCCTCTTTCTCTTCGCCGGAATCAACCCAGATAGAAAAAGAAAAGGAACTTCCCTTACCTTTTTCACTCTCCACTCCGATTCTTCCGCCCATCAGTTCTACCAACTGCTTACAGATATTCAGTCCCAGACCTGTACCGCCGTACTTTCTGGAAATAGAAGCATCCACCTGAGAAAAACTTTGAAATAATTTGTCTTTATCCTCCTGCTTGATTCCAATTCCGGAATCCACAACGATAAAGAACAATTCTACTCTATCATTCACCTGCGCAGTCTTTATCACTTCAACAGTAACCTTCCCTACTGCAGTAAATTTCAAGGCATTAGACAACAGATTATTAAGAATCTGCTTGATTCTTAATTCATCTCCTACAACATATTCCGGCACCTCCGGCGACACCGTCATAAAAAATTCTAATCCTTTTTCTGTAATCTTATTGATATGATTCGATTTTACATGATCTAACATATCCCTAAAGTGAAACCTCCGCGGCTCAAGTGTAAACTTGCCCGCTTCAAGTTTAGAAAAATCCAGAATATTGTCAATGATTTTATTCATGTCCACACAGCAGCGTTCTATCATCCGCAAAGATTTTTCCTTCTGCGTATCCGTTTCCTCACCCAGCAGCTCCCTGACATTGCCAAGCACGCCATTGACCGGGGTTCTCAGTTCATGCGTCACATTTGCAACAAACTCAGACTTTACCTTGAGCGCCTGCTGCGCTTCCTGCTGCACCTGAGCAATTTCCCTGCTCAAATGCTCTTTTTCCAATGTGTCATTTGCCATGCATATGTACATCTCAGGCTGTCCGCTGCCGTTTATAATCCTCACTTCTACCGGGAAGCAGGTACGGTTCTCACGGTACGCCACAAGATTCTTAAGTTCATGACCTGACGGGCAATCCACTTCCCCGCCCTCTTTAAAAGCCTCGAAATCATTTGGAAAGACGTCACTGATTTTCCTGCCGCATATATCATCCTTATATTCCAGCTTTTTTTGAGCCGCATCATTCGCATAAACAATTCTTCCTGTTCTGTCAAACATAAGAACCATTTCCAGCGCATCTTTTACAGGAAATATGCCGCACTCGACCTGTTCCATACAATCCCTCCTCTGACATAGCCACAAGAAAGACGGCAAAAATAAATATTTTTGCCCCCTCTTGTCTCGTGTAAATGTTATGAAAAATCAAACATTTTTATTACTTCTACAATATTAAAGAAATCTTCCTTGGCAAGTGCGAAACATTCCATGACATCCGACGAGAACTGTCCGCATTCACCGTTCATAATCATATCATATGCGATATTATTGGCATATGCGCTCTTATATACTCTAGGGCTTACCAACGCATCATACACATCCGCTACAGCAACAATCTGCGCACTGATCGGTATCTCATCCCCTGCCAGATGATCGGGATATCCCTTACCGTCCCATCTCTCGTGATGATAACGGCAGATTTCATAACAATAGCGGTAAAATTCATCCTCATCCGTCTGTTCACTTCTGAACTTCTCTAATATGTCACATCCAATTGTCGTATGGGTCTTCATAACCTCAAATTCTTCCGGCGTCAAACGTCCCGGTTTAAGTAAGATAGCATCTGGAATTCCAATCTTACCGATATCATGCAGGGCTGCCGCTCTGGATATTTCATCCACCTGTGCAGATGTCAGACCATATTTCGGGAAATACTTCATAAGATATTTTAACATGATTCTTGTGAAATATTTGATACGCTTAATATGTTCCCCAGTCTCAAGGCTTCGGAATTCGACAACAGAACTAAGTGCGTCTATCATGAATTCATTACTTTCGCGAATCTTCTTATTCTGCGCCATGATAGCTTCTTCCTGCTCCTTCAGGCGCATCTCCATATTCTTTTTGTTCTGATAAAGCTCTATGATATTTTCAGCTCTTCTCTTGACAATATGCGGGAAGAACGGCTTATGCATTACGTCTGCCACGCCATAAGAATATGCCTGATCCTCGCTATTTTCAACCGTCTCTCCCGTAATCAGTACAACAGGAATTTTATCAGACAGATCGTGCGTCCGCATATATTCCAGTACCCCAAAACCGTCAAGCACCGGCATGATAACATCCAACAGAATCAACACAATATTCTCATTGCCTTTAATCTTCTCGACCGCTTCCTGACCATTCTCCGCCTGAAGCACTTCATATTCACTCTGAAATACCCAGCCAAGTATCTCTCTGTTTACTTCTTCATCATCCACAATCAATATCTGCTGTTTATCCATGACAACTCCTTATTTACTCTTTCTTTAGATTATTCTCTCTTCAAGTTAACACCATTCAAAAAAAAAGTCAAATATATTCTCGTTAATGCTTATTCTCTTCCAAAATCTTCCGAATGCGTCCGCACACCTCTGTCAATTTCGCTCCCAATTCGTCCACTTTCCCTGCATCTACATCCTCAGCCTGTTTGTTCCTCAACAGGTCGCACAGCTCTGCAGCAATCGCAGTTATCGGATCAAGACCCAAATTGGCAGAAACTCCCTTTAACGCATGAGCGCAGTTGAACACTTCCTTATAATCACTCTTCTCAATATTCGCTTGTATTCCTTCGCAGTTTTTATCATCCAGAAATTTCATGACAAATTTCTCGTAGAGCGCTTCATTTCCCATGAACCGTTTCACAGTTGTCTCTACATCTGCTCCGCAATCCTTCAGCTGCTTCTTAAAATTTTCATCCATACTCTATACCCTCTTTTCTTTAATATCTCCTAGTATTAAATTATAACTTCTTTTGTCAAATTTGCAAGAGGTTTAACTTCTTTCAATTACTTTTTCGAACCTCGAGATTCGTTTCCTTACAAATATAAATCGGTCTGTGCTTCACTTCCAGATAAGTCCTCGAAAGATATGAGCCCAGGATGCCGATACAAAGCAGCTGTACCCCTCCGATAAAAATAACAATACATGCCATAGACGGCCAGCCGAACGCCGAGCCGCCAAATAATAACTGCCTTACAATAATAAAGATAATAGCCAGAACAGCCAGTCCGCACATCAGCACACCGACACAGGAAGCTAATGCCAGCGGCACTGTTGAAAAATCAACAATCCCCTCTATCGAATATAGAAATAATTTCCAGAAGGACCATTTGGTCTCGCCTGCCACCCGCTCCACATTTTCAAATTCTATCCATTTCGTCTCAAAACCGACCCAGCCAAACATTCCTTTTGAAAACCGGTTATACTCGCTCATCTGAAGCAAGGCGTCTACGTATTTCCTGTTCATCAGCCGAAAGTCCCTTGCTCCATCCACAATCTCTGTCTTAGAGATCCGGTTCATCATCCGGTAGAACAATCGGGCAAACCACGAACGGATAGGCGGCTCTCCTTTCCTGTCCACTCTTCTAGCTGCCGCCGAATCATATCCTTCTTCTACAATTGCCTGATACATCTTCGGCAGCAAGGACGGCGGATCTTGTAAATCGGCATCCATAATGGCAACCAAATCTCCGGACGCATTCTGTAAACCTGCATAAATTGCCGCTTCCTTTCCGAAATTTCTGGAAAACGAGAGGTATTTCACATGACTGTCCTTTACCGCCAGCTCCTTTATAATTTCCAATGTCCTATCCTTAGATCCGTCGTTGATATAGATCAGCTCTAAAGTAAGCCCGGGCATCCCGGATATTACACGGGCTATTTCCTCATGAAAATAAGGAATCGCCGCTTCTTCGTTATAGCATGGTACGATTGCTGTCAATTTCAATTGCCGTTCCTCCTTGCCTGCATTTTTCTCTTCTTTTTCATGGATTCCCGTGAAAATAAATGAGTGAAGGCAAAAATACCCATTTCTGCCTTCACGACTTATCTAACTGTATCATGTTTTTTGTATTGTGTCAATTTTCCTCATGCATATCTGTCTAACAGCGACTCATAGTAGTATGCGCGCTCGCTCTCCTCTTGCTGCTGGAAATGCTTTTTCAAATAACTGATAGTATCCACATACAAATTATCATAAAACGCATCCTTTTCGCTGATCCATTCATAGTTCTCTTCCTCATACAGGGAACCTCTGTACAGCTTTACCGCCTGCTCTAAATTCTCAATGCAATCTCTTTCCCCCATTAGTTTTTCAAATTGGAGCAAATCACTATCTACATTATCAAGTTTGAGCTGTAACATGCCCCGGTTACTCTTTAACTGAAATGAAATTGGCATTTTTCTTACAAGCTTATAAAGACTATCCAGACTCCGATGGATATCTACATTGCCCCACAATGCTTCACAGATTGTCACTTTGCTTACCGCCGCACCTTGATATGTCATCAAAAAAGCAATTAATTCCCTTGCTTTTTCGGAATTCATGACAATGCCCATCTCCTGCCCTTCCTGATAAATCGAGAGCCTCCCGAAACAATTTATCTGAATTTTCTTATTCTCCGTCTCCCCGACAGGCTTTTCAACCCATAACTTTCTATCATCGCTCATTTGTTTACTCCCACCTGATAGGTTCCAAATGCAACCCAGTATCTTGGATGCGGCAGGAACGTGAAATTATAATTCGGTGTAGCCGTTACCGCAAAGGTTCCGTTACCGGACATTCCGATTCTTAAGTCTCCCTGATCCGACCATATAAAGTTATAATTCATCGACCAGTCAAACTCAACGATTGTTCCCGGATGCGCCGGCTTGCTGAACCATGCAAGGCTCATCATATTATCCGGCTGGTCAGGCAGCGTCTGGAAAACACAGATGTTCCCATAATTTTTCGAATAATTATTGACGGTCATCTTATATTTTGTAGCCATTTTCTTACCTCCAAACTAATGATTTTTTCTTACCTCTTGAAACTAGCGGACTTTCCATGTATTATCATTCTGCAGATCAACTGCACGGGAGAATACGCCGCTGTCATATACAATTTCCACCGCATTCGACATGGATTCAATATCCATAACTTCACCTACCTGATAGGTTCCGAATACTACCCAGTATCTTGGATGCGGCTTAAATACGAAATTGTAATTCGGAGTTGCCGTTACGGCAAAAGTTCCGTTGCCGGACATTCCGATTCCTACGGAAGCCTCTCCATGCGGAACAGTCTGATCCGTATAAATTCCAAGAGTTCCTTCCTTGGTATATTTGCTGGTTTCCGCAAACCGATATGCTCCGTACTCCTTTGTAAACGCAACGGAATTTTTTGTGATATCCGCCGGCTTCGCATCAATTACCTGCGAAGCCTTAAATGTAACGCCCGGCTTCATCTCTCCCTGATCCGTCCATAAGAAATTGTAATCTGTCGTCCATTCGAACTCTACGGATGTTCCGCAATGCGCCGCCTTGCTGAACCATGCAAGGCTCATGAAATTGTCCGTCTGATCCGGCAAGGTCTGGAATACACAGATATTTCCATAATTTTGTGAATTATTATTTACGGTTAAGCTATATTTTGTCACCATACTTCTTCCTCCATTTATATTTTTTTCAATTGTAATATTTTGCCATGGCTTTTGCAATTTTCTCAACTGCAAAGCCATCATATCACATCTACTCGGATTTCTATCGGATTTCTGCTGGATTTCATATCATTTCCAATTACAAAGTACCGCTTATGCTGCTTTTTTGCAACATAAACGGTACTTTTTCAATACGTCCTTCTGCTCAATATAATACTTCGTTCGTCTCTTTGATACACCGTCCAAACCTCGCCGCCCCAGTATACACTGCTGCACAAGGAATACTTCTGTATATCTTGAGGCTCTTTCATAATTACAGACCGCCCCTCCCTCCAGACGGATCTTCCCAAAAACTGATTATAATCCATCCGAAGCTCTATGAGCCCGCCGTACAGCTCCGAAATCAGTACGTGAAATCCCTCTTCATCTCCTACTGTTTCTATCGCCCCTTTTGCCAGAAATGAACTTCCAAGACTGGCGCCGATTGTTTTTTCCAGCTCCCAGCCGCACCCTGTTCCCCTGTATATCCCATACATACTGCTTCTGTTCACTTCATATATCATATACAATTCTCCCTGACTGACAATCAAAGAAGGGTGATGCGGATTTTTTCTGCCTTCCAAATCTGCAATCTTTTCCTCATTGATCCAGCCGCATTTTCCGCAGCTCGTCATATAGAGCCCGCTTTTATCTTTTTTCCAATACAAAAGATAAATGCGGTTCTGATATACCGCCGGTCTTGGCGGGTATGCCGCTTTTATCTTCTGCCCGCTCTCTGTTCTCACCGGCTTTCCCGGCATCCATTTCCCATTCTTCCGATAGGTATAATACAGCCCGTCTTCTTTTAACGGAATATAGAACAGATACAGACAATTGTCATAGACCACTGCCTCCGGATGATATGCCAAAATCTCTGTCTCCGGAAACCCGGAAGCATACGCTTCCTGAATTCCCTCTTTGTTTAGAACCGCTTCCATCAGGACGCCGTCCCGATCCATATAAAATAAATACAGTTTTTCCTCAAAAACAATGATTTTGGGTCCTCCAAATTCTGCAATCCCGGCATTTTCCGTATTTTCCAATATTATCTCCGCACCCCAGCAGGCATTGCAGTTTTCGATAAATTCCTCAAAACTTCCGGGATTTTGCAGCGCTTTTGCCGGCTCATTTCCTGCCACCTCTATGCAGCCTTCTCCCGTCAGGCATAAGATTCCCTCTGCATTCCCTTTTCCCCCCATTCCTATCACCGACTGAAGCAGCTCATATAACAAAATGCCGGTTTTCGAATTTTCTCCTGACATTTTTGCAGCCAGAAAGCTCGGACTCAGCCAGATTGTCCTTGCATTCCGATATGTAAACCCATAGCAATTTCCTTTTATTTCCATTCCATAGCAGTAACAGATCCTTTCTTCCCGAAGTCTCTTTAATAATAATTCAAACAGTAGATTTACATATGAAATGCATTCCTCCCGCCGGTTTCCAAACGCTTCCTCATAATAATTCCAAAATTCCGGATCTTCTTTCAGCTTCTCAAGCTGACGGATACAGCTCCTTAACACATAGACCAGTTCGTAATGCGTTTCCCTGATCGCTTCGGAAATATCTTCCCACCTGTACGGAGCCGTAAATTCTTTTCCTGTTTCAAGCCGGATTTGTGGCTCCGGATAAGGCGGGACATTCCGAATATCCTGCCGCTCCTTTTCCTTACTGCGGAACCGTTCTCCTATTGTCTGTCCCATACGCTTCTTTCGTATGAAAAAATGTCTTCTTCCGGCTTCTAAAATAAGACTGTTCCAGTTTATCCTTTCTGTACCGTTCTCATTCGCTCTTGCATAATACAGACGTATCTTGCCCTCAATTCCGTAACCGCCGGAATTTCGGATCGCATATAATTCTTCCAGATTGATGTTCCTTTCTATGCTTTCCTTTCCATGCAGGCAGATGACATCCTCGTCCCATAGGTTTACCATATTTTCATAGATTCCGTCATATTCCAGCTCTTTTGTCCCATAATATAAGGAAATGCCGCTTGTCTGCATGGATTGAAACGGCGTATTTGCAAGCCGTATGTAATAGTCTTCGTGTGAACAGTTTTTCAGCTTTATGCGCATCCTGACCTGCGCCCTTTTTCCATAAAACAATTTTCTTTTTATATAGAAACTAAAATTTTTCATAGCCGCACTCTTCCGTTTCCTACTCTTCCCTCGCTTCTGTCCATACAACATCTGATAACAAAAAGAAATGATCATGCAGCGGGGTAAGCTCTTCTTCTTCTTTTGTGAAAAGAACAGACACTGATTTCCCATAGTCGCATGCATCTGCCTTACATGCATGATACCGCGCTTGGTTTGTTATATATGTCAGATAGTTTGCTATAACTACGCTGATATCTATTTTTCTTTCTTCCCCTGTTGTGACCGAGCAGCTCCCGTCTGCCCTTATTAAATTTACAGAAGCTGCCGACCTTGCGAAATATTCCGCTGTTGATATCTGACAATACGCCTCTCCATATCTGTCTATAAAATCGTACAGATCCGTAATCAATTTTTTGCTGTCTTTCTCCAAAAATAAGACGATATTATCCCTACAGATATCAACCCCGAACAGCAAGCGTTCTCCTGTCTGGCATTCAACCTCCAACAATGGTGTACCCGCAAGATTATAATCGGCCGTGAGACTGCTTAAAATCCCCCTCTTTCTCCATACGTCTGCTCCTAAAAACCGATACAGCGCCGTATCCATCCCTTCAAGATTAGCAGGATACTGTACTGGCTTCGCCGAAGGCGACGCCACAGGCATTTCATTTATCCTGTATTTGATCCACTGTTCCGTTAAGTTTATCCCTTTCAGTCCGTCAACTTCAGATGCAAACTGTTTATCCCACATAAAACAACACCTTCCCTGATAAAAAACGGGGGCGCTGTTAAAGATGATGCCCTTGGGATAATTCTCGTTCCACTGCTTCCACCAGACCGTTCCTGCAAAAAGCAGCGCCTGCCCATGATCTGCGGTAAACTTCAGAAGCGTTTTATTTCCGTCCTCATCACTAATGATACGTGCCGCCGCTGCGCCGCTGGAAACGGAAGGTCCAAGAATTTTCCGCACCGTTTCTTCATACAGCGGATTTACATATCCTCTTGCCCGTAAGCCGTTTTCCTTTGCTTCATCCTCTGTTACATAATCGCAAATCATTGCCTCTGGCAGTACTATGACCGCAAGGCGGTTCGGATCCACTTGCTTCATAGCCCCTTCAAGCTCGTCTACCAGCTTATCTTCATAATAATTCATCCAACGCTGCTGAAGCTCACATTTATAATGACGGTACAATTTTAAATCTACCCCTTGCTCCACCGTTCTTTTTTGGTCTCTCAAATCAGCGACCCGCCTTTCCAGTTCCCTGACGCTCTCAAGAGCCCGAAAATTTAATTTTACGGTCTCCAGCCATCTTTTATATACTTCCTTTTGTCCCCATAAAATATATTGCATTTCTACGTTTGCCATTTTATTCCTCCTGTTCTTTAATTTAATACCGCCTTTACTCTATCATTACGGCAAGGAATTGATTCTGAACCAAAGAGGAATTGGCTTTGCTAAAATATATAAAACGGCGTTGTTTCACTTCTCATGAAACAACGCCTTTAAAATATTGACAAGCTTTTTATCTTTTTCTCCCTTCACACAAATTGTAACTTCCTGTCCCGTCTTCCACATTTAGCGGAATCTTATTATGCTTAAATTTATCCTTGCCCAGAAAATTCAATATCGCTCCCTTACCGTTCCAATCCTGACAATCCTTGGGACATGTACGTTCTTTTTCGTGCATTTGAAAACGCAGGCTGACAGGGTTAAAGAAACGCTTCAATTTATCGTTTCTATATACAGAATAAACGCATATCCTATCCAGACTTATCTTAATATCAAGAAATCCTGCTATTGCCAATGCGTTCTGAATTGCGCCTTTGAACTGTAATTTCATCTTTCCCCATTCCTTTTCCCCTACTGATCGTTTTAGTTCAAAAATATGTAACATCCACCCATCTTTGTTTTGCTCATACAATGCAAAATCTGCACATTTGGGGTTCGTAAAATATCCAAGCTTATGATCTTCCAATCCCTGAAATAAGATACAGGGATTTTGCAGATTCAAAGTCAAATCTGCCGCTCCCTGTTCTCTCTTTTCTATCAAATGAATCTAGCTGTCAGAAACACAGACTAAGTTGCCGTCTAACATATCCAGTCTTTTTTCCAGCTCCCCCTGAAACATTTATTCCTCCATATCATCAATCTGATTAATCTGATTGTTCATCTTTTCCAATGTATTGTAAAATGTCATTGCTTCGAATCCATAATCTCCACAAGAAAGTTTTGTCACCTGCGTTTTTTGATTCTTCCCAATATCAAATTGATAAACCGCCACATCCCGGCGCGTCACCAAATCCGAGGCGTCATAATCCAAGTCTTTCAGAAATTTCTTCACATCCGAAACATTCGACAGTTTAATCATATTATTCACATGTTGTAAAATAATATCACTGTGCGTCGTGACAAAAACCGGAATCCCCATATTCATCAGGCGGATCAATATGCGCGCCATTGACCACTGGAGTTCCAGATGAAGAGATATTTCCGGCTCTTCCATCAGCACGGTCCCAAGATCCACATATTGCATAAAAAGCAGCAGCGGCGTCAGTTCTGTCACAACTCCGGATGTTACAAACATTGGCAATGCGTGCTCTTCTCCATCAGGCGTACACATAATGTCATGTGCAGGCAAATCCGAAACGCTGATATGTCCATGAATCAAATCTTTTTCTATAAACTCCACTATCCCCCGAAAATCTTCTGTCGGCATCTGTGTATTCATACTGCTGAGACTTGTGAGAAAGTCACTATTGGGTCTTGTCAGCAAATTCTTATCCGTCTCTTGAAAATTAAATTTATCACTCATGGCACTGCCCACAAGTGTCTTATATGTCAACAAAAAACCTGTCCTGGCCGTTGGAAAATAAACCGTTCTCGCCTCTCCATCTCCACGAAAATCCATTCGAATCAATGTCTCCATAATATATGCAAGAAAAAAACGATAGCGCCCCATATTTCCAGCTTGAAAATCCTTTGGCATTCTGTAACCAGATAAAAGAAAACCATCTTCGTCTGTTCCATAAATCGAAATAAATTCTTGATTTTTCGCTACGTCATTTGTATGCTTCAAAACAAACCCGCACTTTTCTAACTCCGGGAAAGAAACTGACAATTCTCCAATCTTCATTTCCCTATTAAACAGATTTTTTAAAAACTTTACTTTATTTCTTTTCAGCACTTCATTAAGCAAAAGCTGAAAACTCTGCTGCTCTTGTGCATCCAGCGCATACTCCGTATTTTCCATTATGTCAACAGGATTTAGCATTTTATCCAGAATACGGCAGCACTCTTTATAGGCTTCCGTTTCTTCTCCAAACTCATATTCATCAAAATAAAATCTGGCATTCAGCAGCCCATAAATCAATGTCATCACATAACTTTTTCCACTGTTATTATCTCCCAAGAAAAGCGTCAATGGTGCTACCTGAACATCTGCCTTCTTTATTTTTCCAAAATCGGTTACATGGACCGTCCATCTATTCATACCATTCCTCCACTCGCATCTCTTGCGGTTTCTTACGCCTCTTCGCAAAACATATCCGTCTTACTGGCATCTAAGTGCTGATGTCATGACGGCGCAATTTGGCGCTTTTTATGAGAATCCGGAACCGGGATTCCTGATTCTCATAAGTTATATTATGCGTATAACCCGTTGGAATATCCACTACTTCTGCGCCCACATCTAACGCGTGACCGGTTCCTTCACAAATCTAATGCTTCCTTCATTCTTCCGGTCAATTCCTCCGGAAATTCTTTTATAAAGAAATGATTCCTTCCGATTTCAACAAACTGCGGTTCCCTCTGAAACCACTTCTTCCACTTCATCATATGTTCCCTTGGTATATCCTGCGGTGCAAAGAAAAACACCGCTTCTATATCGAGGACAGTCTCATGCTTTAAAGAATAATCGGCAAGCAGGCGGTAATCCTCCCGTATCGGTTCAAAAAACACCTTCCGGAAATACCGATTCTTAAGGAAGCGTTCTTCAAATCTGTCAAAGCCGCCTAATTCCATGAGTTTATGTGCAAATTCCAAATCTCCCAATTTTACATATTCCTCACAATCCCACAGTTCTCCCGGCGCTTCATGGGCAGCCAGAAATACCTGTTTCACATCCGCATGTACCAATTGGTGCGCCAGCATCTCATAGACAACCACGCTGCCCATGCTGTAGCCGAAAATAACCGTTTCAAGCTCCGGCTTCCGGCAGGCATTGATCTGCTCTGCCATATCCTTCACCATGTCGTCAAACGTCGGATAAAAATTCTCCTTCCTGCGCGTACCATGACCGGCATAATCAAGGCATACAAGTTCTATCTCCTCTGGCATGTATTTTCCTAAAACCGTAAATGCGTCCGCATTTCCGCCCGCATATGGGACAATAAATAACTGATATTTTTTCATTTTCTCTTTCTCCATGACTGAAAAACGAATTGCTGCATGTATATTATATTTTTATTTTCACCCGCACCGATTTTACGCCATAGAAGGTCTTTTTGTCCAGTGTCCTATACGCCTTTATTCTATAATAATAAGTTTTATTTTTCTTTACGGTCTTGTCCGTATAACTTACCTTGGCTTTCGATGTCAGCGTTGCAATCTTTTTGTAGCCTGAGTTCTTCTTGGTAGAACGATAAATCACATATCCGGTCGCCTTTGTATTCTTTTTCCAAGTCAGTTTCACATATTTCTTACTGACACGCTTTGCGGTAACAGTCGGCGCCTTTAAGATGATTCCTCTTGTACTGCTGCTCAACGGACTCGTACAATATGCATAGCCATTTGCCGCCTTCACCTTGTAATAATAGGTCTGGTTAACTTTTGCCGTTTTATCCGTATAAGAAGTCGATTTGCTGGTTCCTATCAAAGAGTAGGTTCCTGACTTACTGGTTGAACGGTATATCTCATAACCGTTTGCTCCGGTCACCTTACTCCATGAGACCTTTATTTTCCCAGCTTTAGCGCCCTCCGCCGGATTGCCCGTAGAAGCAGCTTTTAATCCTGTCGGCACAGCGCATGTCACATAAACCGTATAGGACGCTTTATCTGCCGCATCATCCTCGTTTGTAACGGTTATGACTGCTTTTCCGGACGTCTTTGCCGTAACGAGACCCGTTGCTGAACCAACGGATGCCACGCTCGACTTGTTGCTGCTCCATTTCAAATTTGTTGTATTTGTCCGCGGCACAATCTGCATAACATCACCTATTCCCGCTATATATTCGGAACGTCCGAATGACAGCGGAATTCTCACGGTAACATTGCAAAACGCCTGCAGTCCGTCAGAAGTTGCCGCCACGATCACAGTGCTGCCGCCGCCTTTTGCCGTAACAACTCCTGTGGACGCATTCACAGTTGCAACGCTGCTATCAAAACTCTTATAAGCAATCGTAGATGATTTTGTGTTCTGACTGGAAAGTATTGCGCTCAAGCTTTGCGCTTTATTTAAAGTAAGTGTAATATCTTTTTGTTTCAGCGTCAAAGAATCTCCAGTAAGCGAAGCAAGCGCTGTCAACTGCTCATTCGTTAAATTACAGTTTGTCAAAGAAACTCCCGCTGGATTCGGTACAGTTCCATAGATTCTCTGATAAAAGGAGCATGCCGCCAGATAGTACCCTGCATAAGACGGATGCTTGGAATCCGAGCCTACCATCTTTATCTGCGGATATAATATATTGGCACGAAGTGAATGCATCCCTACGGGAATCGCCTCAACGCCAAGTTTATTTTCCAAAGTCTTATACGATACAGCCGTGAACAACTGATGCTCAGCCGTTGTAAGCGTTCTGGACACACCGTTCACCTTTACTAACGTTCCATTCTCATAACCCGCCGTCATATATAAAAGCGGCGTTGCCTGCGGCTGGAACTGTTTTACCATCTGCAATAATGCTTCTACCGCCGGATACATATAAGTGTCAAAGTTTTCGATCGGAACTGTCGTCTGCTCTTGAAAGATAATGTAATCCCAGCTTTGACTGACCAAATGAACCATCAGCTCTCTGCAATATGAGAAATAACTCTGGCTCTGTCCCGCATAGTAACGAAGTTTCGCCGAGCCATGCGACAATGACGTGACTTCCAGATTATGCCCGTTTGCCTTCGCTAATTCCTCCAACGGCTGTTCCACGGTATAAACTTTACCGCCTTCCGAATGTTGTGTAAAACTGTTTCCGACTATAAGAACATGGATGGGATCTTCTTTTACCTCTTCCGGCTTTACCGTAATATTGCAAAATGCCTGCAGTCCGCCGGAAGTCTCCGCCATAATTACGGTGCTTCCAACAGCTTTCGCCACTACCTCTCCCGTCGTCCCGTCTACTGCGGCAATTCCGCTGTCAAAACTCCGAAATGTGACCGAAGAAGTCTCTTCCATATTACCGGAAATTACAGCATTCAAGCATTTCGTTTCATTTACTGTAAGAGATATATCTTTCTGATCCAGCTTCAAAGAATCCTCTGTAAGCGCTGCAAGCGCCACCAGCTGATCATTCGTCAGATTGCAATTTGTCAGAACCGTCCCCGCCGGATCCGGTACGGTTCCATAGATTCTCTGATAAAAGGAACATGCCGCCAGATAATAACCTGCAAATGACGGATGCTTGGAATCAGAACTTACCATCTTTATCTCCGGATATAATTTATTGACGCGGAGAGAATGCATCCCTACAGGAACCGCCTCAATGCCAAGTTTATTTTCCAAAGTCTTATTTGCCGCAGCCGTATACAACTGGTGTTCCGCCGTTGTAAGAATTTTGTCCACACCATTCACATTCACCGTCTGACCATTCTCATAGCCCGCTGTCATGTACAAAAGCGGCGTCGCCTGCGGCTGTGACTGTTTAACCATCTGCAATAACGTTTCTACAGCCGGATACATATGGGTGTCAAATTCTTCAATGGGAACTGTGGTATGCTCCTGAAAGATAATGTAATCCCAACTCTGATTAGCCAAAAGTTCCGTCAGCTCCTGATTATACGAAAGATAATTTTGGCTCTGTCCTGCATAATAGAAAAGCCTTGCGCCATTATGCGCCAAAGTCGTAACCTCAAGATTATGCCCGTTTACTCTTGCTAATTCTTCCAGCGGCTGTTCCACGGTATAACTGCCCGATGAACGGCGCGTGAAACTGTTTCCGACCAAAAGCACATGGATAGGATCTTCCTGTGGCGGATCCTTCTCCGTTCCCTCTCCATCCGTTGCTTCCCGCTGTTCACTTTTCTGTATTTCTTTAATTTCTAACTGTAATCCTTCCGCATGGATCTCCATACTATTCATGCTGCAAAGAATCAAAGCCATCATCATTGCAGCCATCCGAATTATTTTTTTCATGTTTCTTCCATTCCCGCTTTCTTTTTCCATACAAATTTGGCAGCGCTGTATGCACTGCCAAACCTTGCTTAATCCATTAACTCCTGAACCATTTTCCACATCGCTTCGACAGAATTAAAATTCTCAGGAACAATATATTCCATATCGATCTCAATGTCAAAGGTCTCTTCCAGCTCCGCCAGAATCGACGTCATATCAATTGAATCGATTACTTTGTCCGTTACCAGCTTATTGCTGCTCTCGTAATCAATCTTTGGATTTGCTCTCTTTAATGCTTCTAATAATTCGTTCATGATGGTTTCCTCCTTAAATCTATTATGGTAATTCTTTATACAAGGTCTTTCCCGATTCGTTCCGCGGTATCTTATCAATCACGATTACCGTAAAAGCGGTATGATTGATATGCGTCCGTTCGGTAATTAAGTCTTCGACCTGCTTTGCATATTTCTCATCAGTAATGTATACTTTCATCAACTCATCGGTTCCGTCACTGGCACAATCCAGATTTTCAAATTCACGCTTGATCATGCCGTCAATTTCATCCAGATTCACGCGGTTGCCAAACAGCTTTAAGAAACGCTTCTTCCTTCCGACAATGTAATAATAACCGTCCTCGTCTCTTTTTGCCATATCTCCGGTCTCCAGCCTGCCTCTCCGCTCATCCTCTTTTGCAAGGTCTTCGCCGCATTCTGCGTACCCAAGCGTTACGTTATCTCCTTCATACACAAGCTCTCCGACCGTCTCCGGCTCTGTAATTTCATTTCCGTTTATATCAATCAGAGCGAACCGCCCGCCCGGAATCGGTATGCCCATGCTTCCGAATTTTTCCAACGCCTTCTCATACGGCAGATACGCCATACGCGCAGTCGCCTCCGTCTGTCCGTACATGACGACAAAGCGCTTGTCATTTTTGATTGCATATTCCGCAAACTCTTTATGCATCTCCGGCGGCAATTTTCCTCCTGCCTGCGTAAATGTCTTTAAATCCGGCAAATCCATCCGAAAGAAACGGATCTTCTTGAGCATTTCATAGGTATAAGGCACGCCCCCGAAGGAGGTCGCATGCTGATCCTTCATAAAAGTCCAGAAATCTCTGGATACAATTGAGCCTGTCGACAGAAGAATCGTCGCCCCCTTTAGCACATGGCTGTTAATAATAGAAAGACCATAGGTATAATTCATAGGGAGCGTCGTTACCGGACGTTCGTTTTCATCAATCTCGAGATATTTTGCAATTGCTTCTGCATTTGACTGTATATTCGTATAACTCTGGCGCACCAGCTTCGGGCTTCCTGTAGAGCCGGAAGTCGTAAGCAAAAGTCCCAGCTCGTCCGAGAGTCCGTAAGCTCTTTTAAAATCCGTCTTTAACAAGACATAATCAAACTGTCTGTGCACCTCTTCCATATCCGCATATTTCCCTGCAAGCTCCGACGGCACATAGATGTACTGCGGCTGATAGACCTCTAACAGATTCTCCGCCAGAACGTCATTAATCGCTGCGTCTATCATAAGCGGAACAATTCTTTGATACAAGAAGCTCAAATATCCCGCCATAGATCCAACCACATTCTTACAGAAGCAAAAGACCAGACTGCGCGCCGGAATCATCTGCCCGATTTGTTTCGCATACTCTTCCAATTCCCGGTATGTCAGCGTGATTCCTTCCGAACTGACCGCCGCAAATTTATCGCCAAATTTACCGAATTCATTGTAATATCCCATGTTCGCCCTGACCTTCTTTCTATTTTCTGTAATATCTGATTATTCTGTTTTCGCATTTAAATATGGACCTACAATTGCATAATAAGCCGATGCCTGCGCATCCCAATCTGCATATGGTGCTTCCCCGCTGCGGTCCGACAAGCCGTATCTCTCCTTAAGATATTCGCCAAAAACGTTTGTAAATTTATAGGAACCCTTGATATTCGTATGGTTTCTGTCCTGAAAATCTTCAGATTCAACAAATCCAAACATCCCATATAAATCTCCGTCGTTAAAGTTTACGAACTCTTGTCCATATTCCTTTATAATGTCTCCAATATAATTAAATCTTGCCGTCTGCTTCTCCTTTCTTAGCATCGGCGCTATATAAAAGAGGATCTCCACATCCTGCTTCTGGCACCACCCAAGCAAATCCCGCAAGGCGTCCTCGCTTCTGGGCGCAATCGCCACCCTCTTATCCGTGACAATATGTTCCACCGGCTGGATCGTCTTCGCCAGAAAATTCTCCTGATAACAGGAATTCAAGTAAGAAGGCATGGTCTGCCTAAAATCTAATTCCGTAAGCTCTGTCCATCTTGAATGAAACTGGATCATCGGAAAATAATACTGTAACTTCTCCATTCCCTCCACATCGGAAAATTCACAAAAGTTACGGATCATATCAAAATAGTTCGCTGAATATTTCATATTGTCCAGCAGAAGATAGATCTTATTGCTCGGACCGTCCTTACCGTTTGCAAACACCGATGCATCCAATACCAGCACCTTAGGAGACTGTGTTTTTAGCGCCTCTATCACCACATTCTTCATTGCCCCATAAGGCAGATCCGAAGTTGACCATTCCATTGACGCAAGACCGTGTTGCTCCCATGCAAAGGCAGGCTGCCAGTAACGGTATACATGGCTGTTCCCGATGAAAAGCGCATCAATTGAATTTTCTTCCTGCTCATAATAGCCGTTCACAATCATTTCGGCATGTTCCGAATACTCATTTGATACGCCGAACAAACGTGAAACCAGATAAAGTATGACGCAGCCGATTGCCACGAACAAAACCGTTTTTCCTAAGTTCTTGATTCTTACACCCATTGAACCACTCCCATCTTCTTCGCAAGCGCTTTCGGCTCTTTCGCCGGGTAGCCCAAGGCAACGGTAGACCATACGATATGCGTTTTTGGAATTCCATAGGAATCCAACAAAGCACGGATTTCGGGAACATCCGATATCGTTTTCAGCGGATTGAGCCATACGGAACCGATTCCGTAGGAATTTGCCGCCAGCATAATATTCTCTGCAGCACAAGAGCTGTCTTGGATACAATTATCATTTCTTCTGTCATTAGAAACAAGAATCAGCGCCGTCGGATTATTGAACCCATAGAAATAAACGTTATTCTCTTTCGCCGCCTTTGAGACGATATCACGGAATTCCAAAATCTTTTCCTGATCTCTAAGGACCGTAAACTTCCATGTTTGCATATTATGCCCCGACGGTGCATAAATACCCGCCTTTACAATCATCTCCAGCTTCGCCTTCGGAATCTGCTCTTTTGTAAAATCCCTTACACTGTGGCGGGAGTAAATATTGCGGATAACTGGATTCATCAATTCCTCGTCGCCGCTTTCCTCCCACATTCTCCGGAGTTCTTTATAATCCAACTTCTGCATACGGTTGCGGGGCAGCTTCTCAATGATAATAAACCGATGCGGAATTTTGTAGGCTTCCATCCTGGCTGACAAGAATTTTATTAACTCGTCTGAATCAAAGTCATTTCCTTCCGGAACCACATACAATACCGGCACAAAGCCAAGGGTATCGTCCGGATCCTTGACGCCGATACATCCGCATTCCCGTATCTGCCCAAACTCCTGCGCAATATTTTCCACTTCGATCGGAGAGACCTTCTCCCCACCTACATTAATGATGGCGTCTGCGCGTCCAAGCATATAGACAAATCCTTCTTCATCCAGATAGACCATATCATTTGTGTACAGCCAGCCGTCTACTAGAGTCTTTTTATTCTCCTCCGGCAAGTTGTAATAGCCCGCCATCTGCATGTCGCCCTTTAAAACCATTCTTCCGGCAGTATTGATGTCCCTTGCTTCTACCTCATTCCCTTGCGGGTCAACGACCTTCAATTCAATTCCGTCCACAGGCTTGCCCAATGCAGTATATTTATCCGGCCGTGCAGATACATTTAAGAAAATAGCTCCGCCTGTCTCGGTCGAGCCCCAAGTATTATAAATTGTCGTATCAGGAAGCAGCGCCGTTAACTTCTTCTTCATGTCATAGCTCAAAGAACCTGCCCCAATCTCAAGATACCTCAGCCCTCCTACGATTTCTGCAAATTTCTCCTGCATCTGACGCATGATCAGCTCGACAGAAGCAGGCACGCTGACCAATGCAGTACAGCCGAAACCAACAATATTCCGCTCCAGTTCCTTCGCAAAGGTAAAACCATTCTGGATAACGACTGTCGCCCCAATATAAAGAGCCGTCCTCAATACCCGCATTCCGACAGAATGATTCAAAGGCAGCGGAATCAAGACGACATCGGAAGCTTCCATACCGACGCCGCACCACGTATTATGGGTACTCGCGTAAATATTCCCATAAGTCAGCATTGCGCCCTTTGGCGTTCCTGTAGTCCCGGTCGTAAACAGCATTTCCGCCGTTTCATCCGGCTTTGGCAAATCGTAACCCATCTCAATCTGCTGACCGCTCTGGCAGAGTTCCTGTATCTCTTGATAAATATTCTTTAATGATACGGCAGGGACCTCACCGACCCTGCTATCCGTAACAAGCAGCTTCGGCTGGATAAAATGATACACGTCCAGAATATTCTGCTCTTTAGCCTTCTTATCTAACGGTACCGTAACCGCACCTAAATACTGTGCACCAAGCAGCATTACTACATATTCCGGCTTAGACATTGCTGTTATCATGATAATATCACCGCGTTTTACATCGTATTCCTTACGAAGCTTAAATGCCGCAGCTTTCATCTGATGGCACAAATCCGCATAGGAGATTCTCACATTTTTAAATCCAACTGCGATTTTTTCTGATAAAACCTTATCCTCGCCATGTGCTAATACAGCTCCTACCAACGTTTTATACATCTTTTCCTCCTATAGCAATGCTGTCATATCCAAAATATGACAGCATATCGGTTCCTATTTGTTTGAAAGTTTCTCGACCATCTTGGCAAGCCCGGCAATCGAATTGAAGTTCTCTTCAATAATTTCTTCATACGGAATTGTAATACCAAACTCCATTGTAAGGGTGGCAATAATGCCTGTGATAGTTAAAGAGTCCAAAATGCCGTCGTCTACCAGCGTATCGGAACCTTTAAAGTCAATTGCAGGGAATTCCTCTGATAATAATTCGTAAATTTTTTCTTCCATCTTTCAACACTCCTTATTCACTTTTGTTTATTTTTATGTTAATAACCAATATACACGAAACTGCTTGCATCATATCCCGGACCATAAATTCCCAGAACAATGATTGCTATAATTGCAATATAATATATCATCCACCGAAAAACAACATTATATTCTGAAATTCTTAAGCGGAGGCTTCCTTTTTCCTGAAGCATGCTCACGCTCCACAGTATAAAGAAAAGGAACAGCGCCAACAAGAAATTCTTTCGGTCTAAGCCAAATGTATAAAGCGATTCATCCACCAACTGCCAAGGCCTGAAGTCAAGAAAAATCTTACGGAACATCAGCGCCGTTGTGGAAAGGCTGTTTGGAATCGTAATCATTCTTCCGATACTGAATAACGCAAAGGTCCTCACCATCTGAAAGATTTTCCAGCTTTCCGATTCTACATTTATGTGGAGGAATGCATTCAGTTTCTTTATCTCCGGAGCAAATATCTGGGAAATAATTATCATCGCTCCCCAATAGATTCCCCACACCACATAGGCGCGTCCGGTTCCGTGCCATACTCCGGTTAGAACCCAGACGACGGATAGCGGGACAAACGCCATAACGGACTTTCCGCATCTTGTTCCAAAATGCTTCTTAACCATCTGCAGCAGCTTTGCCATGCGCGGAGATGTGACAATCGGCATATATACATAATCCTTGAACCATGCGCCTAGAGTAATATGCCATCTTCTCCAGAATTCCGCTGCGCTTTTTGAAAAAAACGGATGGTCAAAGTTCTGTTCCAGTTCAATTCCAAATATCTGGGACATTCCAGACGCAAGATCCATACATGCCGAAAAGTCACAATATAACTCCAGCGTAGCAAAAATAGCTGCTACCAAGATTACGCTGCCCGACATATTAGCAGCATCCAAAAACACCGTATTCGTAAAAATACTTAGCCTGTCCGCAATTACCAGCTTTTTGAAGAAGCCCCATAACATCAACTGCAGGCCAAAGCAAAACCTTCCATATTCAAATTTATGCCCCTCTGCCAGCTGCGGCATCAGCTTATCATACCGTGCGATCGGACCTTGCAGCACTTTCGGGAAATAAGCCGTAAAC
>Ga0137307_101420_pt1 | contig 21263 bp, 23 predicted proteins | sample NAcewD2O_March_2_FD_97180 | JGI IMG/M metagenome (GOLD analysis project Ga0137307, IMG submission 97180) | Mouse cecal microbial communities from Vienna, Austria - N-Acetylglucosamine amended D2O_March | ecosystem: Host-associated > Mammals > Digestive system > Large intestine > Cecum | place... | reverse complement strand
GTCTGTATTCCTTTGCGCTCTAAAGCGTTGGCAACCGCCCCGATATGGATTGTCGGCTCTCGGTCAATTCCCTGTTCCTTAAAAGAACGGTGTTCCCAACGAACCGCAATCCCCAACTGCTCATTGGCGGCATTGATTGTGTCGGCTAAATCCTTGCGCCACATTTTGGCGTTTTCCCTGCTGTTCCAGTCGGTGCTGTCGGCGGTGTGGCATTTCCATTGTTTGCGGTTGCGCTTGTCAACTTTCTGCTGACCTGTCCTTTTATCAATCACTGGTATCTTCTCGCCGTTTTCGTCAAGGTCATAAATTTTCTTTTGTTTTGCTCCCCGAAGGGCGCACAGATATACCACCTCTGGTGGTATATCTGTGCGCACCCTGTAAACAGGGTGAATACGTTACCTCGGCTTTCCAGTTCCGTTACCCTCGTCATTCCGTACCGCCCTCGCTTTCATTTTCGGCATTAGGGAGAGTGGATTGTGGGGAAGTGGTTTCCCGGCTTTCCGACTTGATTTTAGATATAATCTGCTGACATTCTCTTGTCTGCAAGGCAACTGATAAGATACGGTTTAGCTCGCCCTCGTCATAGTGGTAGCAGTCGGGAAAATACTTCACGATAATGCCGCCCATGATGTACTTGTGGTGGTTCTCGGCTTTACGTTTCTTCTCGTTCTGTTTTTTCTTCTCATTGGCTACACGCTGTTGCGCCTGTTTCAATGCCTGCAATGCCTTTTCTAAGTTTTTGCTTGTGTCATTTTTGCTCTCAATCATTTCTGATACCTCATTCTTTCTGTGACTGTGTTAATAGTTTCTGAAAATAAAAAAGGCAGCGGATTGTCTGTTAAGATAATCGCTACCTAAAGGTAAACAATATTCAGTTCTCATATCATTTTTCTGTCTTGATTTTTTCCGAAAAACTGGAAGTTAAGAATATCTTTTCAAAATTCCTTTATAAAACCTATATGCCAAATAAATCCCAACCGAGCAATCAAACACTAATAATCCAATTCCAGCAATAGGAAAAACTACAAATAAAATCCCCGTCAATAAGAAGAATAACGCACACTTTTTATATAATCCAGCTATTTCCGTATTATAGCCTTTTATATCTTTAACTTTATCCTTTAGTGAGGTGTCACCACTCCAAAAATTAATAGGCTCACTGCTATCTTTATTATAAACACCTATAACAAAGAAAGGAAAAGCACATAATAAACAGCATACCAAAGCTACTATTCTTCCAACCAATATACCAACCTCCTCAAACTCCGATTTTTCCAGTTCTACAAACGGGAATTTACCTTGCGAAATACCGATTATATTCTCTAAATAACAGAGTTCTTCGTTTGTTGCTCTGCATGCGATACAAGTCGTGAAATTTATTAACCACTGACACGTTGCAAAGTCCTGTGCTCACTAAGAATTCATACTTTTTTTGTGAAAAAGGATATTCCATAACCACCCATTTAGCGTCCTCATTATTCTTAATAATGACCTCCCCCCAATAAACAGACATCATGCTTTCAAATTCTTCTTGTGTCAATCCCACCTGCTCAAATGATTGTTTTTCATATAAATCAAAATACCATTTTTCTAATTTCTTTAGGCTTTCAATTGTATAGTCAGGAAAAAACACAGACGTTTGGGTGATAATCGCTTTTAATCTGTTTAGTAAATTGTCTTTATATGAAATAAAATAATCTTCAGCTTCAGATTTATCATTAAATTCTCTTAAAGTTTCCCCATATTTAATTGCTATGTTCAAGCTGTATTTAGACATCTTTTTTATATCCTTTCTGTAACAACATGACCTGTATTGTAAACAACTTCCGATTTATTTGCTTGAATAAGTGTATTTTGCAATTAAAGTTTTTTCGATACTATCATCTGATGTATCTGCAAACAAAATTCTGTCGTATGTGTAATTTTCATGTTCAAGACAGGTTTCGAGTATAAAAAGAAATATGCCTATATCAATCTTGTTGTAATATCTTACTTTTTGAGCAGGCATAATACCTCTTTTACCAAATTTCTTGTATCTGTAAATCATCAAATCGTTGCTATTGTTTTCAACAATCCAATGTTGAGTATTACATGCACTCGGCGCAAAGCGAACAATTTCCGCAATCCCTAATGTATCGCCGTTCCATATTTCGCTCAAAGGTTTTCGCTTTGACTTGAACATATCCTTTCGGAACTTATCTTCGGACACCTTTGCAATGGAAATCATAATAACATAATCAAGACCGTTTATTTTCATATCATTGGGTTTACCGATACCAAACCATAAAGCACCTATATTCTGTGATGCAAGATACAAATCAATTTGTTCGCCAATATACCCGATATTTCGCAAATATTCATCTTTTGATTCACTATAAAACAAGATACAGTATTGTCCACCTCGTTTGCAGGTAGTTTCACTTTCAGGTACAATATGAATTTCGGTTTTAATTTCTGTATTAAGTGGTTTTATGATATTGATAAAATCTTTCAATCGTTGTATTTCATCATCTGTAATTACACCTGTATCTTTAAATATATGAAATGATTTTCTTTTGAAAATCTGTTTATAGTAGTCCATATTTTCCTCCATAAAATCCCAATTTATTGAATTACTTAACGCCATTATTTTACCACAAACACAAACACAATACCAATAAATTTTCCTTAATCTTTCTTTGCCCTATTAGCAATCATCATCTTTCTTGCCCGTTTCCTCTGCTCGGTGTTGACCGCCCTCGGCTTTCGGTAGCTGACATATGACTTCGGAAAGGAATAAGTCTTAGATACCTCGTGCTGCCCTGTCAGCTTGTATGTGTCAGGAAAATCGGCAACAAGCGTGTCAAGTTTCCGCATGACCGTCTTATCCCTTGTGTAGAGGGTGGCGGTCTTTTCTCCTGCATTATAATTGACAATCGTTTCCTGTTCGTATCGGGAAAGTTTCATAGTGCTATATCCCCCTTTCCTTTGCTTTGGGTTCTGTGCTGCTTTTTTCTCGGCAACTGTCGGCTGTTTCGCCTGTTTTTTTGCCTTGGCTAACCTTGTCTTTATGGAATGGTCACGCTCGGTCAGTTCCGCACACGTCTTTTCTGCCCCAGCACAAGCCACTGGTATTTGTCGCTTTCTTTGGTAAATACAGTCTGATGCGCATTGGAGTGTGTCTTGCTACGGATATATTTGTCTGTGGTGCTGTAATAATCTAAAATCTGCTGTTCCTGCTTTTTATTCATGGACTTTGCCCTCCTCTGATATGGATTGATATGATTGATTGGTTTAGGTGCTTATATATGATTTTTTCTCGTTACTTGTCGGGAGTTTGAATTGCGGAATATCATTGTTGGGTATTTCTCCGCTTGGGGAAACAGAAGTACATTTCATACGGTAATTACCGCATAAAAAAAGACTATAACCGTTACTGTCATAGCCTTTTAAGGATTGAGGAAGTCTTTTTTTATTTGTATTTGTTTGTCACCCCTCCGCACTATCCAACATCTGCGGAACCGGAGGGTGACATCCTTAAACGCCTTCCCGGAAAAGTACGCTCGGTTTAAGACTTCAAATTCTTTTTCAATTGTCCTGACGGACGCAAGATCCACGTCCTCGTCGAACTCCACATACTTAAAGTAATCCATGAAGCCGGTATTTTCCATTGCCCCATGAACTGCCTTCGGTATATTCTTTTTCGTGATATAGGCGGTTGCGATCGAACGCCCTATTTCAGAGCGGTGCCTGTTCTCATAACGGATATCAAGGTAGACCTCAAGTACCCTGCACAGGATGTTTACAGCATCTGATACCAGATATGTGTACTCATCCAGACAGAAAAATTCCTTTCCGTTATTTGTATATGTCCTGAAAAAGTTCTTTAATGGGAGCGGCGTTTTCTGCAGTATGCTCTCTGCCAGCTCGTTCGGCTTTCCAGTCGCGACGTTGCTCCCTTCTTTATCCAGATAGTCTTTAAAAATATCTTGGACAAGTGGAAGATTTACGGATGACTGTATCTGATGAATTCCCGTAAACAGGAATGCTTTGGACAGAAATGCAGCGAGGTCTATTATATGGGCTTTGCGGGAACGGTTTCCCCGAAGGAAGTAGTAACCGTCCTGACGTTTTCGTTTCATACCGATGCCGCCATAGATGTATTCACCGCCCATGCAGTCAAGCCGGATGCAGTAACAGGACGGCAGGCGGAAAGTAATGCATGCAATTTCCGCAGCATATCCTGAATGACGGTCGGCATAGCTGACCTGCAGTTCTTTCTGGTAGGGTTCCAGAATGTTTTGTATGAAGGAAACCCCTTGGCTTGTTTCGGGCATTTCGGGGTCGCCATCTTTTTGAAATGCCATTCCTTCTTTAACGACAGGATGCGTCCGCTGCCCACAAAATCTGTTATGGAGCTTCCTGCCTGATATTCCTTCGGAATGCTTTTGGGCAGTGTAAAGCCAAACGCCTCAAATACGGAATCAGGCACTTCAGTTTGTTTCTTTTGTTTCATACAAATCCTCCTTTTTTTGATAATGGGCCGATTTTGGCCAGACCGGGGCAGTAAAATACCCCGCAGTAAACACTTAACTTGACCCATAAGTAATCGTAGCTATTTGAATGTTTTCATGTTATACTAAAGAAAAAGAGGTGATCCGAATGACCAATAAATGTGGAAATTGGCAGGAAGAATTTGTGGACATAAAATTCGTTGACCAGCGCCTGAAAACACGTTTCTTTAAAATTATGGACGCTTTTGCTGCCTCACCTGAAAAATCTACATGGGCAGCAACCGGATCAAGAAGCGCAGCAAAAGCAGCATACCGTTTCTTTAGTAATACAGATATTTCCAGGGAGGAACTGCTCGAGAGCATATCCAAAGCAACTGTAGAAAAGATGAAATGTTCAGATTCAGAATGGATTCTGGCTGTTCAGGATACCACATCTGTTGGATTTGGTGACCGCAAAAGTATTAAAGGGATGGGATATTACTGCAGCACTGAACAGAAAGGAATGCTTCTGCATACCTGTATAGCAGTGACAGATCAGGGAATTCCCTTGGGCATACTTTATCAGGAAACGAATACAAGGGAAACACGAAAGGATGATTCCGAAACAAAAGAACAGAAGAAGGCCAGACCAATTGAGGAGAAGGAAAGCTTCCGTTGGCTTAAAACAATGAAGGAAATACACAAAAGAGTACCAGAAGATATACGTGTGTTGACAGTATGTGACCGTGAGGGAGACTTTTACGAATTATTTTCAGAAGCGGCACACCTGGGAGCGGATTTTCTAGTCCGGATTGTACAGAATCGTATGATAGATGATGGAAAAAAGATCTTTAACGAACTGCGTAGTTGTCCAGCTGCAGGAAGTATGGTTATCAGAATGAGCAGAAATCCAAAAGAACATATTCCATCCAGAAATATAAAAATGGATTATCATTATAAAGAGGTTGTGATTCACTGCCCGAAAAGAAGAAAAGAGGAACATTTACAGGAAAAACTTGTTCTTACAGCAGTGTATGTACATGAATCAGGGAAAAAAGCAACAGAATGGTTTCTACTGAGCACGGTAAAGATAAAAGGAGAAAAAGATGTAAAAAAACTAATAGAATGTTATGCACACAGATGGAAGATAGAACGTTTTCATTACATACTAAAGAGTGGCTGTAAAATAGAAAAGAATCAAGCCAGAGAATATGAAAGACTGCAATTTTTGACGTTATTATATTCAGTTATCGCAATGCAGATACTTAATCTTACCTATTTAGGGAAAATATGTCCCGAAATATCAAGTGAGGTTGTATTTGACGAAGATGAGTGGAAAATATTATATTGTTGTGCAAGAAAAATCAAAGAAATTCCCCAGACATACACGCTTAAAGAAGCAATTTATGACTTGGGAATTCTTGGAGGAATGAAAGGTGCCCCGAGCGATGGTATGCCCGGGGCACGGTCTATTTGGCAGGGATTAGAAGTATTATGCGCATTACTTGCCTATCGAAATTATATTGTATAAATGTGGGTCAAGTTAAGAGTAAACTGCGGGGTATTTTACCTTCGCGGCAGTCGCCAAATGCCTGCCAGCAGTCACTTGGCTCGTTGCTCACGGGAATAAAAAAAGCATCCTAAGATGCCTCTGCCCAAATATATGATACAAACCTGTTTCCAGGAATTTAGAAGACCGGCCGGATCATAAGAAACAGCCGTTAAAGAAAAATGAATGTTTCTGATAGTATAGCAGATAACGGGGCGGCGCGCAATGATAATTTGGAACCGTGGGATGAAACGGGATGAATTGCCGAGGAATTTCAGATTTGGTTCGTTATGGCATAAATAGTCGTTGAAATTTTCCGCCCGGCGGAAAAATGAAAAGGAATTTTTTGACGGATTAGAAATAACATGAAGACGTTGAGGTTCAAAGACATGGACATTTCCATGAACTTAAAGTATTGATACATGGACGAATGACGTTGATAAAGAATATGAAAAGCATATTAATTGTTGGTGCAAAGAAATGTCAGTGCTACTGACGGGAAAATTAACGAATTTATTCGTTTTGCAAATATTCTGATTGCACCTAAATTCGCAGGCTGAGTAAAAATGGAGGATTTTATGGAAGAACATGAAAATTCCGCCGGGCGGAAAAATGACAGAAAAAACAGTTCCATAAGGCAAAACGCCTTGCGCCGGAAAACCGGCGGCAGGACGTTTTAAACCCTGACCAATTCATAGTTGGGACGGACATTGATGGAAAGAATATCATCCAGCCCTTTCCCGAAGCCGGGATTCCAGTAGGCCACTGCAATGCGGAAACCATATCCGGAGAGAAGCTCGATGAGTTTCTGTTCATATATCAGGACCGCTTCGTTGACATATTTGTCCGAATCATAAGCAATGATTACCGCCGTACAGCCTTTTGCCGCAAGGAAATTCAGGACGTTTCTCCCGTCATGTTTCAAGGACCTTCCCGAAAGAATTTACTCCGGGCAGGGAAACGACAGGGGCATGGAGCACATGGTTTGCGAACAGGGATTTTTTCTCACCCTCCGTTATGTAGCAGACTGTGTAGTCGTCGCGCGAGGGGACGGCATACAGACTTGGATGGCTTCCGGAACGGCAGCCGTTTTTAAAAGTGTTCACGAAATGGATTCCGTCCGCGGAAGTTTCATAAAAGGAAGAAAAATTGTGGTATTTGTTCTTTTCCTTTCGTGGTCGTACAGGGGAATCAGCAGTCCGCTTTGTCCTGTAAAGTTCCATTTGCCGTCAGCCTGTTCATAGAAGCCGGGGACGCCTTTTAATGACCCGAACTCCCTGACAAGCTCCTTGGCGACCAGATTCCTTCCCTTGCCGTAATAGTAGCCGTTACCGCCGGGCGGCATGGAACGCACCTGTGAATGGATGATAAGCTGGTCAGGCCAGCGTTCCTGCCTTAAGTAGCGCACATGGTTCTTCTGCAGGTGGAGCTTTTTCAAAAAGGCGCGGTAGATGGCGTCAAGCGTGCCTTTGTCCAACGGCGTAACGGAAACGGCGGGCTGAGGAGCGGGAGGCTGTTTTACGGGAGGGGATTTCGGTTTTGCGCGCCTCCCGTTTGCGCACCTGTTTCTGCCGTTTGCCTTTTCCCATTCTTTCGTGATTCCATGTAGGCGGATTCTTCCTTGTACATGCATGAGCCGTCGGATGTCTGTTTGAGAAAGACATAACTCATCCCGTTTGTGCCGCTTATGATGTTGGAGCAGCCAAGTACCCGTCTGCAGTAGTGGAGCTTTGTGTTTTCCTCGACATACTGCACGGTGCACCAGTCCGGTTTCCCGCAGATTGGACAGGGGTCGGATTTTGAGACGTTACGAAAGTTTGACATTTCATTCTCCTTCCAATTACCTGTTTAGTAACTGTCGGCTCGGCTATCCGCCTTGCCCGCAGGGAACCAACCAGTGATTCCCCTGTCCCGCAAGAAGGGACAAAACAGGGATGCCCCGCAACAAAAGCCGCAGGCCATCCCGATAATAAATAAACTAAGGAACTGTTAATAAATTACTCATGACAATGACTTGTCTAAATGCCCATCTGCGGCATCAGACAATCTTGACGTAGCCCGCTACGCCTGCGATTGTATTCTTTGCAGATGAACATTTATACGGCATCCTTGTCACAAGTAATTTCTGAACAGTTCCTAAGATATTTCCACCATTATATTCCTTCGCAAAGAGATACGCAAGTTGTAATTCCGTTCAAATTTCCGCCGGGCGGAAATTTTGGTGTCGTTTTTACCAAAATGGGACAAATCCGTCTGTTATGGTAAGCTGCCTGTGGGAACACGGACAGGTGTGCGCAAAAGATAATAATGTTTTTCCGCCGGGCGGAAAAATAAATGCATAAAAACTTGATTAATAAAAATTTTTCTGTATAATAAAATTATGACTGATGAAAAAATGGGAATAAAGTATTTGAACTGGGAAGGAAAATGTGTATGCGAAAGAGTGACTGGAAGGACAGGATGAATGCACTTCTGAAGAAAAAGGGATGGGACATTAAGGACTGGCGCAGGGCGACGGGATTGAACCAGTGGCAGCTTGAAAGCCTGATGGAGATGGATCTTTCGGAGATGAATGAGGAAGATCTTGAAAGTATTTATGAGCAGGCAAAGAAGGCAAAGCTGGACAAAAACCTGATGCGGTTTGACTGTCCTGTTATGATTGCGGTGTGGGCGCATAAGGGCGGAATGGGAAAGTCAACGGTGGTGACGAATCTTTCCTATGAACTGGCGAAACGCGGCTACAACGTGCTGGCAATCGATACGGACAGCCAGTCGGATATGACAAGCGTCCTGTTTCCCGATTATCTGGAGCAGCCTGATATCAGCTTCTATAATGGTTTTCTCGGTCAGGAAGATTTCCGGGAAGAAGGTTATATTATGCATACGGAATATACCGGGATTGATGTCGTGGCCGGATCGGCGGAGAGCGAGGCACTGGAGGGATCATTATGTACGATGACGGAAAAAATCCGCAATAAGATGTGGAAGAAGTGCTTAAGAAGCATCCGAGAGGAAAATTACTATGATTTTATCATTGTGGACATGGATAAGACTGCGGGTAAAATGAACAAGACGATACTCGACGAGGCGGATTATGTGCTGGCGCCGATCGAGTCCAGTATGTTCGGAATCAAAGCGGTGCCGCCTACACTTGCACAGATAGAGGAAATGGCGGAAAGCAATCCGAAGCTGAAATTACTGGGGTTCCTGTTCAATAAAGTGGACCTGCGGAAAAAGACGGCGATGGCGGACAATACAAGTCTCGTGGAGCAGATTGCCCCGGAATACACATTTCAGACGTTTATCAAGAATGACGCAAACGTGGATAATTCGCAGAAAGAGCATATGCCGATAGGGTATTATAACAGCAGGAGCCCCGCGAGCAGGCAGATGGCAGAACTGGCAGACGAAGCGCTTGAAAGGATTCGGAAAGACCAGAAAGAGAGGAGAGGATAGGCTCATGGCAGGAAAAAAAGGAACGGTAGGCAACATGGATTTTTTGAACCGGGTTACACAGAATTCCAAAGGCGCTGCAAAGAGCGTGTCGCAGACGCTTGACAAGGTAGGGATGAGCGCGCTGTGGGAGAATGATGGGAAGAAAAAGATAGAGTACATAGACATATCCAAGATGGAAGGGGCTCCGACAGAATGGAACCGGTATCCGCTTTTACGGGACAGTCAGCCGGACCGTTATCTTGAATTGAAGTTGTCCATTTATGAGAGGGGGGTTGAAGATCCCCTTGTGCTGTGGCGGAGGCCGGGCGGAAGCTACATGGTTTTGGCAGGGCACAACCGGCGGGATGTCTGTGCGGAGATTATAAGGGAGTGTTGCGAAGAGGATGGTTTCGAGGAAGACAAATTCCGTTTTGTCCCCTGCATTGTGTATCAGGAGGATGAAATTGACGAGCGGAAGGCAAGGGAAATCATAGACGACACCAACCTTTACAGGGATTTTTCAAAACTTCCGGAAATGGTAAAGCAGCAGATAGTGGTTGACAGACTGGAAACCTATAAGAAGCGCCGCTATACGAAGGGCGAGCGCATTGACCAGCTTATGAAGGACTTCGGACTGAAGAAGTCCGCGATATATGATGCCCTTGCGCTTAACGAAAATGTAATAGAACCCTTGCAGAAGCTGTTCTTTGACGGGGCAATAAAAAAGAAGACGGTCATGCGTTTTACTTTTTTCCCCAAGGATACCCAGCAGTGGATTTTTGACGAGTTCGGGGAACAGATCAGCGACGTAAAAGTGAATGCATTGAAAAAGAACATGACGAGGGACGAGATTACGCAGGTATTCCAGATGGAGCGGGAAGGAACAAAGAGACTGACACTGGAGATACCGGCCGGGCGTGAAGAAGAGTTCAGGGAACTGTTTAAGAAATGGCTTGCGGGCGAGGCGTGATGCGCGCGGCGTAAGCAGAAAAGGTATAGGAATATGAAACAGCCTTTACACTTGCGTGTAAAGGCTGTTTTTCACCATATTGTTTTTATGCCGTATGCAGGGATTTTGGAATCTTTGGTAACAATTGTAAGTCCTTCCATGGCGGCTTGCGAATTCTGTTCCTTCTTGCCTATAAGGCGCTTGCAAGACGGAGCTGGACAGTGCTATAACAAGCCGGGATTTTATGCTGTCCTCGGTATCCCTGTCGATATGCCGTTTTCAATAACAGCGATTCGGATTCGATTGCCGTAATGCCGTAAAACCTCGTCCACGGCTTCCGGCTCTCCGCTGGTCGCCCGGACAATCGTTTCATAGGGCAAAAGGTTCGGATTCTCCATGTGAAAGCACCTCCATTTCCTTGTGCAGAAGCTGTAAAGTCCTGCGGATTTGATACCCAGTGGTACTCCGGCAGCGTCTGTACATTTCCCCGATTTCCGGCTGTGTGTAATGCCTGAAAAAGTAAAGGAAGATGATTTCCCGGTTCTTCTCCGGCAAAGATAACAGGGCGGCGGCAAGCTCCCTATTGGTGAGGATAACTGTCTGACCGCATATCGTAACGGGGTATTCTTCATAGGGTGCTTCAAAATATTCGTCTGTTGTGCCTAAAGGGTAAAATTTTTCTTCTGTGAGGTATTCAAGGGATATTTCTTTTTGCCGCCGTCTGCTCCTGTCACGCCATGCGTTGATAGCCGCAAAGCGTATGACGGTCTTGCAATAGCCATTGAAAGTATACATGATGTGTTCTCTGTATGCTTCTGTGCAAGGCATAGATGATTTCCCCTTTCTCCCACATGGGGTGTTGCATGGTTTATGGTTGCTTTTCACTGTCATTGATAGTTCTAATAAATTGTTGAATTTCAAAATTTACTTGTTCTGGATTATCCCCATTTGCGAAATGTTTAGCATTTTTAATAAAATGTAACGGATACCCTGTTTGTTTTGCCCATTCTTTGCAATATGCCTTTACTTTGCCTGTACTATCTCTATCCCCGACAAATATCAGCACAGGAAATTGGAACATAACACTTCTATTTTCATGCGTAAATTTTCCATATGCTATTCTCATTTGCTCAATAATTTCTGACTTTGAAAGCGGTTTTAGCATTGACATCATCTTTTGGTAAGAATAGTCTGTTTCAGAAATTGACTTTGCCATACTTTTTTGTAAAATAGTTGCCGGAAACCACTTTGCCATTGGTGCCACTTGTTTTAACCACCATAAATCCGATTTTGAATAGTATTGCACTCCTAATGGAGTTGTATCTAACGCTACAAGTCCTTTTACCATGTCGGGGTATATGGCAGCAAAATGTTGACTTGGATAACCTCCCATAGACATTCCAACCAAAATAGCTCTATTTATATTTTCTTCTTGAAGAATAGAATGTAATATTTCCGCCGTATCACGATAGGAAAATTTCTGATAGGGTCTTGATAATCCATGCATGGGCACGTCCCAAAGAACTATTGTATATTTATCAGAGAAAAACTCTATCTGTTTCTCAAACATTGTATGATCTGCCGTTACACCGTGAGTAAAAACAATACAATCAACACCATCATCTTTTTTGTCAATCCAATAATGGACATTTCCTCCCTGTGCTAAAATTTGCTTATGCTGCATTCGTCAATCTCTCTTTCTGTATATATCTTTTTCCATAAATCAATAAGTTCCGCAATCTCGTTTTCAATTTCAGCAGGAATAATTTGCCCGGAATGATATTTATTTAGCATATATCCATCAACTGCATAAAATATCTCTGAATACATAGATTTCAAATCTATATCTTTCCGAAAAATAGAGGTATTTATTTTTTCAAATACAATAGTTTCACTTGCATTACTTGTTTTAGAATAGCTCTTTTGAATAGCTTCCTCTATTTCCGGGTAGTTTTCATAATATGCTCTTAATGAGAACGCATATATGTGTGGGTATTTCCGCATAATAGAACATTTAGATAACAGACTCCTTTTTAACATTTCAAAAAAATCAGATGTTTCTAAAGTCTTGTATTCTATAGTTGCTTTTCTTGTCATTTCGATAGAATTTTCCCACAAATACATATACAGTTCTTTTTTGTTAATGAAATAGTGAAATAGTAATGCTTTTGAAACGCCTCCCTCATCTGCTATTTCAGACATAGGTGCTTTTTTATAGCTATTTTCTGAAAACACTTTATAAGCAGCATTGACAATCCGCTGTTGTTTTTCTATTGATAAACCGAAAAATTTACTGTTCATAATATCCTCCGTATTAACCGTTTCGGTTAATATAAGCGCATTATAATCCCGTTGACCGTTTTTGAGAAGAGGGCTATATATAAAATATCAATAAAATGTATTACACATATAACTAACATTATATGATTACCCCTTTTGACGCTTTAATCATTATATAAAAAATACTGATAAATAAAGGGTTTTTTAAAGTAATACGTTGTAATGTAATACATTAAAATTTCCCTTTCGGATAGATCCGGAAACAGCCGAAAAGTTAAGGGCGCTGTCAAAGGATTTCTCCAATCAGGATTCTGTATTTAATGCGCTTATTGCGGCATATGAGCACGAGAACCTGATGATGGCGCAGCCTCAGTTCAGTGAGGATATCCGCCAGTTTGAGGAATACCAGAGATTTCTGGGTGCGAAATACACCGATATGCTCAACGCCCTTGCCACGGCAGACGAGAGGGCAAGGGTCGAGGTGCGGGAGCTTCTTGCGTCAAAGGACGCTACCATACAGGATCTGCAGTCCCAGCTCGAAAAGGCAAAGAGCAGCCGGGAGACATATGAAAAATTCTACCATGACAGTCAGACGGAATGCGATGCAGTAAAAAAAGAATTGGATAATGAGCGGCTGGTTTCTCAGGGACTGCGCTCTGAAATCAGGGAGAAGGAGGAGCGGAACCAATCCATTATTTCAGACAAGGACAGGCTGAATGATATTTTGAGCAAGGCGGTTGATGAAAAACGAGGGAACTGGAAAAGCTGGCAGAGTATCCGCAGAAGCTGGAGGAAAAAGATGCGGAAATTGCTTCTTTAAAGGAGCAGATTGGCAGGCTGCAGGATCAGGCAAAAGAGGATGCTTACAGCCATAAGATGGAGCTGTTGGAAAAGGAGCGTCAGACGGAGCAGACGCGGGCGGAGATAAGGCGCGAAATGGAGGCAGATGCCGCAAAGCAGCGTGAGAAGTATGAGGCGGAGCTGGAAAGAATAAGGGAAAAATATGAGCAGACACAAAGCAATATACAGGAACTGATGGAAAAAGAAAACCATGCAAAATAAGATTTGGAAAAAGTTATTATTCATCAAAAAGGGAAACATTTCGTAAAGCGGGGTGTTTTTCTTTTTGCGTTTATTTTCTGTAAAAAAGAAATATCTTGACAGTAAGCATGTGGGGTGCTATATTGATAATTGGATTATCGGTAATTTAATTATCAGTATGGAGGTGAGAAGATTGGCAAAATCGGATCATTCGCTGGATTCCCCTATCTTAGAGAGCGCAAGGCGAGAATTTTTGGATAAAGGATTTGAAAAGGCGTCCTTGAAAGAAATCTGCGACAATGCTCATGTGACGACAGGGGCGTTGTATAAGCGTTACAGCGGGAAAGAGGAGCTGTTTTCTGCGGTGGTGGCTGACACCGTGCGAGATCTGGAGGAAATCATTGAACAGAAATGCCTGACGGACAGGAAGGGGATTTCCGACGAGGCGCTGGTGAAAGCGTGGGAGATGGACAGTGGGTACATGATGTGGTGGTTCCGGTATCTTTTTGAGCGGTACGATGGTTTTGTGCTGCTTTTAAAATGCGCCGAGGGTACGCGGTATGCAAACTTCCAGCATGACTGGGTGGAGGGGATGACGAAATCGACTTATGCCTATTATGAGGAGGCGTATCAAAGGGGGCTGTGCAGCGTCCGGATTTCGGAGGAGGAAATGCACGTTCTTCTGACGGCATTTTGGGCAACCATTTACGAGCCCTTTATCCACGGCTGGCAGATGGAACAGATCGAGGAGCACAGCAGGCTGGTCTGCGCGCTGTTTGACTGGCATCGGACAATCGGGTTTGAAGACGGCAAAATCAATGGAAATGAGAAAACAGAGAACATCGTAGAATAGGGAGCGATTGCCTTGGCATCAGCTCTTTTCTTCAGGATTTGAGTTAGAAAAAACTAACTAATTATGTGTAAAACAGGTGGCATTTTCACCAGAAGGAGGGAAAGAAATTGTTCAAAAAAGTATTGGAATATGCAGGGGAATACCGGAAGCTGACCTATGCATCCATTATCGTTGTGATGCTTGGCGTGGCGGCGAGTGTTCTCCCCTTTCTGTTTGCATGGCAGATTATCACACCGCTTTTGGGCTACGGGGAGATGGACGTATCGTATGTCTGCCTGCGGATTCTGGCAATCGGCGTCTGTGGTATTCTGTATGCGCTATTGTATGTGAAGGGACTGCAGATGTCCCACAGGGCGGCTTACCATATACTGAAAAATATCAGGGCTTCTCTGCAGAAGAAGATGGAGAGTCAGCCCCTTGGGACGATACAGGAGAAGGGCGTGGGCGTGATCAAAAAAATGTTCGTTGATGATATCGAGTCCATCGAGCTTCTGCTCGCCCATGCGCTGCCGGAGGGTATCTCCAACGTGGCGGTTCCAGTGTTCGTATTTATCGCCATGTTTTTTGCGGACTGGAAGCTGGCGCTTTTAAGCCTGCTGTCCCTACCGCTTGGCTTTGTGGCGATGGGGGTGATGTATAAACAGGGAACGGGAAAAGTGGGCGCGTATTATGGTGCGGCGCAGAAGATGAATGGAACCATTGTGGAGTATATCAACGGCATGGAGGTGGTCAAGGTCTTTAACCGGGACGGGGAATCTTACCGGCGCTTTGAAACGGATGTAAAGAATTACCGGGATTTTACGCTGGACTGGTATAAGGTCTGTTGGCCGTGGATGGCGCTCTACAACAGCCTGATTCCCTGCATTGCGCTATTTACGCTGCCGGTGGGGGCGTGGTTTGTATTAAAGGGGTGGTCTAATCTGGCGGATTTGGCGCTGGTGCTGTGCATGAGCTTTGGCATCGGCGCGCCGCTCCTGCGTTCTTTGAGCTTTCTGTCCACAATGCCGCAGGTAAATTATAAGATTGAGAGTCTGGAAGCGCTGATGAGCGCGCCGCCTCTCAAGCAGACCCCAAAAGTGTTTTCGGGGAAAAACCATGATATTTCCTTTGAAAATGTGCGGTTTGATTATCAGGAAGGCGCCGCGGAAGGCGGAAATGCTTCGGCAGCGGAAATATCAGGCAGGGAGAAAAAGAAGCAGGATACCGAAGTGCTTCACGGCATTTCTTTTACTGCAAAGGAAGACAGTCTGACGGCGCTGGTAGGGGAATCTGGGAGCGGCAAGTCCACGCTGGCAAAGCTGCTGGTGCATTTTTATGATGTGACGGGCGGCGCGGTAAAAATCGGCGGGCAGGATGTGCGGGATATGAGCATAGAGGCGCTAAACCGGGAAATATCCTATGTTTCACAGGAGCAGTTTCTGTTTAATATGAGCCTGTATGACAACATTCTTTTGGGAAAACCGGATGCCACAAGAGAGGAAGTGCTTGCGGCGGCAGAGAAGGCGCAGTGCATGGAATTTCTTGCCCGGCTGGAAAAAGGGATTGATACGATGGCAGGGGACGGCGGGAAGCAGCTTTCCGGCGGGGAACGACAGCGGATTTCCCTTGCGAGGGCAATCTTAAAAGACGCGCCCGTTGTGGTGCTGGACGAGGCGACGGCATTTATGGACCCGGAGAATGAGGAGAAAATGAATGCGGCGATTGCAGAGGTGATTCAGGGGAAGACGGTCATCGTGATCGCGCACAGGCTGCATTCCATTGTGGCGGCGGACAAAATTTGTGTACTGCAGAGCGGTCAGCTTGCTGGGGAGGGAACTCACGAAGAACTGTTAAAGGACTGCCCTGCTTATCAGAAGCTGTGGGCGGCGGCAGAGGGCAGCGCGCGCTGGAGCGTTTCCGCACAGGAAAAAGACTTTGCGATGGAAGGAGGATTTGCATGATTGCTTTAATGAAACGGATTGTTGCGGTATCGGGGAAGTATCAGGGGAGGATTCGGCTGGCGTTTGTTTTCTCGTTTCTCAAATCCCTGTTGTCGAAGGCACCTGTCGGGTTGGCATTTTTTACCTTTGCCGCGTTTTTGGACGGACGTGTGGACGGTCGTTTCTGTCGGTGGATTGGTATAGGCATGGGCATTAGTCTGGTTTTACAGATTATCTGCCAGCACGCGGCGGACCGGCTGCAGTCGGCCGCGGGATTTATGGTGTTTGCCGAAAAGCGCATGGAGCTTGGCGCGCACCTGCGCAGGATGCCGATGGGGTATTTTACGGAGGGGAATATCGGAAAGATCAGCTCCGTTCTGTCTACGGACATGGTCTTTATAGAGGAAAACTGCATGACAGCGCTTGCTGATATGATGAGTTATATTTTCGCGGAGGGGATTATGCTGGTGTTTATGGCGGTATTGAATCCCTGGCTTGGACTCTTGGCAGCGGCATTGGTGGGCGTCGTCCTGCTTCTGGCGAAAGGGATGCGGAAAGAGGCACTTGCGGATTCCACGGACAGGCAGGAGCAGAGCGAGAACCTGACGGAAGCGGTGTTGGATTTTACGGAAGGACTCGGCATTATCAAGACTTATAACCTGTTGGGCGAAAAGTCAAGGGAGTTGACGGAAAATTTCCGTAAGAGCTGCGAGACGAATATCCATTTTGAAGAGAGCCATTCCCCGTGGCAGCGCAGGCTGAACCTTGTTTATGGGATAGGCGTGGCGCTAGTGGTGGCGCTTGCCATGTTCTTTTATGGGAAAGGAATGCTGGAGGTATCCATGTTAATCGGCGTTATGCTGTTTGTATTTGACTTGTTCGGACCGTTAAAGGCGCTTTACGGGCAGAGTACCCGTCTGACGGTGATGAACAGCTGTATGGATCGGATAGAGGAAGTGTTTGCGGAGAGCGAGCTTCCCGATATGGGCAGCGAACATATCCCTGCGGCAGATAGGCTGCGGGAGGGCGTGCCGGAAGTGGAGTTCCGGGATGTGAGTTTTTCCTATGGAAAGGGCGGTATTGCTACAACAAAAGCCTGTTCTGAAAATGCCGGCATGGAAGCAAAAGAGGCGTTGCGCCATGTCTCATTTCAGATGAACCGGAATGAGATGACAGCGCTGGTGGGACCTTCCGGTGGGGGAAAAACCACCATAGCCAGCCTGCTTGCACGGTTTTGGGATGTAAAGTCGGGAAAGATTTTGATCCGCGGGACGGACATCCGCAAGGTGCCGCTTTCGGATCTGATGGACAGCATCAGCATGGTATTTCAAAGAGTATATCTGTTCCAGGATACGATTTACAATAATATCATCATGGGACGACCTGATGCCACGAGGGAGGAAGTCATGGAGGCGGCAAAAAAGGCGCGGTGTTATGATTTCATCATGGCATTGCCCGATGGGTTTGATACGATGGTGGGAGAAGGCGGGGAAAGCCTTTCCGGTGGGGAAAAGCAGCGCATTTCCATTGCCCGCTGTATTTTGAAGGACGCCCCCATCGTTATTCTGGACGAGGCGACCGCCAGCGTGGACGCGGATAATGAAAGCTATATTCAGCAGGCAATCAGCGAGCTCTGCGTAGGAAAGACGCTTCTGGTGATTGCGCACCGCCTGAATACCATACGCAGCGCGAATCAGATCCTTGTCATTGCGGATGGGGAAGTGGCACAGTCCGGGACGCACGGGGAACTGATGGAGGAAGGCGGCATTTACCGTGATTTTGTACAGGTGAGAGAAAACAGCGGCGGATGGAACCGGAGAGCCGGGTAATAATAATAAATAAATTCACAAAGGGTAGCGTCTTGTAGCGTTTTTTGGACGATACAGGAGCTGCCCTTTGCGGTATTTCATTGAAATTTCGCTGGAGCAGTGGTATACTACTGGGGTTAGTGTTGACAAACTGGAGGCTTAGGGGATTTAGTGACGGATAAATTGAAAATCACAGCGGTTGCGGTAGGTACAGGCATTGGTATGTGGGCGGAAGAAGCCACGGCTGTGATACGAAAGGAAGACGGCATAAAGTCGGCGGTAGAGGCGATAGAGGAATACTGCAGGGGAACCTGATGTTGTGGCGGTGATGGGAGGAATGAAGATGAGTCAGATCCCGGTTATGGGCGAAATAAGCGCTAATCCGACGGAAGACGGTGGTGGCAGCGTATATCGGTTCCAAAACGAAACGGGCGAGGGAACCATCACCATCTACGAGGTTTTTCCCGGCGTCGCGTTTTCTTATAACGATTTTCACATGCGGTATTATGACAGCAAATTTCAGCCAGACCGTGACCTTTTCTGCATCGACCACTGCAGGGAGGGGCGGCTGGAATATCCGGCGGCTTGTGATGCCTATTCCTATGTGGAGGCGGGCGACCTGAAGCTGGACAGGCGGCTCACCCATACAGGGCATTTTGAGATGCCCCTGTCCCATTACCACGGCGCGATGGTGTCTTTTGATATGGAGACTGCCTGTCAATCCCTGCCGTTGGAGATGAAGGATTTTCCCGTGGATCTGCGGGCGCTGCAGAAAAAGTTCTGCGGCGGCATTTATCCGTATGTCGTGCCGGGAACGGCTTCCATCACACATATATTTGCGGAACTGTACGCTGTGCCGGAAAAAATCAGACGTCCGTATTTGAAGGTTAAGATACTGGAACTGCTGTTGTTTCTGGACGCTTTGGAGCTGTCTGCAGGCGTGGACGGCAGGGGGACCGGGAAACCGTATTTTTATAAGGCGCAGGTGGAAAAGGTCAAGGCGGTCGGGCAGTTTATCACACAGAATATGGGGGAGAGCTTTACGCAGGAGGAATTGTCGGAGCGGTTCGACATCCCGCTGACAACGATGAAACAGTGCTTCAAGGCGGTGTTCGGCGCGCCAATCGGCAGTTATCTGACGCAGTACCGGATGAACCGAGCGGCGGTCTTTTTAAGGACGAAACGGGAAATGAGCGTGGCGGAGATTGCAGGGCGCGTGGGGTATGACAGTCAGAGCAAGTTTGCGGCGGCGTTTCGCAGGCAGATGGGGATAACGCCGGGGGAGTACCGGCGACGTTTAGAATGAGATATATGAAAATGAATGCTATTGCTTGCTATATCATTCATTTTTGCGCATATTAATATTAAATATGGAGGCTTTTGCCAGATTGGAGGCGTCAGGGAAGGCGTTTGGACAGTCTTTGGATTACGATAAAGAGTGAGAGGAGGCAATGGGTGCAAAATACATTATGACGGCAATAAAAGATTATACAGTTCATATTGACGATAAGAAAAGAATAAGACCTTAACTAAATGATGCAGAAATGTCTATTTTAAAGAGTTTGCCGACAAGATAAAAATTTGTCCAATCGGGACCAAACGGGCGGATTGGGGTAGAAATCAGGTCATGAAAGCGATAGAATAATGGTGGTTAGCGAAAACTAATCACCATTATTTTTTTGTGGAGGAACTTGTATATGAAAGAAAAAAAGCAGAATTTTTTATCCTGTCTGCTGTCTTATGCCCGGGAAGGGAAACAGAAGCTGATCTTATCGGTGATTTTGTCCGTGGTCAGCATCACGGCGGGGCTTGTGCCCTACTATTGTTTTTACCGTGTACTCTGCCTGTTTTTAGTCGGGGCGGTTTCGGCGGCGGATATCTGGCAGTGGAGTTTTCTTGCGCTTGCCGCCTATGCGGGGAGGGTGCTTTGTTTCGGGCTGTCCACTACGGCGAGCCATTACGCGGCATACCATATTTTGGAAGGATTGCGGAACCGCGTGGCGGAGCGCTTTCTGCACGCGCCTCTGGGGGAAGTGACGAAACACAGCATCGGAGAAATCAAGGGAATTATGGTGGATAAAATCGAGGACATCGAGCCGCCCCTTGCTCATCTGGTGCCGGAGGGGAGCGGGCATATCGTACTGCCTCTTGTGAGTATGGCGGCGCTTGCGGCAATCGACTGGCGGCTGCTCTTGGCGTCCCTGATTACGTTCCCGATTTCTTTTGTCTGTATGGGACTGACCTTTAAGATCAGCGGGAAAAACTATGACACCTACAATGAATCCCTGTCACGGATGAACAGCAACATTGTGGAGTATGTGGAGGGCATCGAGGTCATCAAGGCATTCGGCAGGGCGGGGGAATCTTATGAGAAGTTTTCGTCCGCCATCCTGAATTACAGGACGTTTGTGGTCAGATGGCTTTCTTCCACATGGGTGACGATGAAGCTGGCGTTTGCCCTGTTTCCGTCCACGCTGTTAGGGGTTCTGCCGGCGGCGCTCCTGCTTGGGGCGGACGGTGTGATTACGGTGGCGCAGGCAGCGCTTGCGGTCATGCTTTCTATGTCTATGGTAGGCTCTCTTGCGAAGCTGGAGGTGTTTTCCAATGAAATCAAAAAAGTGCAGATGACGGTGGAGGAATTGAAGGAGTATTTGGAAATGCCTGAACTGTCGGAAAAGGAGCAGGAGGTACAACTGAACAATTATGATGTGGAACTGCAGAATGTCTGTTTTTCCTATGATAAGGATGAGGTTCTGCACGGCGTTTCCTTAAAACTGCCGCAGGGCAGCTTTACCGCGCTGGTGGGACCGTCGGGCGGTGGAAAGTCCACGGTGGCAAGGCTGGTTTCCCGGTTTTATGATGTTTCTTCTGGCGGTATCTCCATTGGCGGCGTGGATATCCGGGAAATGCCTCTTTCACAGCTTTCCGGTATTGTCAGCTTTGTGGCGCAGGATAAT
>Ga0137307_100988_pt1 | contig 21275 bp, 17 predicted proteins | sample NAcewD2O_March_2_FD_97180 | JGI IMG/M metagenome (GOLD analysis project Ga0137307, IMG submission 97180) | Mouse cecal microbial communities from Vienna, Austria - N-Acetylglucosamine amended D2O_March | ecosystem: Host-associated > Mammals > Digestive system > Large intestine > Cecum | place... | reverse complement strand
CGAACGCAATTACGCGGCGGAAAATCTTACAACGCAAGAGTTCGCAAACGGAGCATTCGATTATATTTTAGAAATGGTCAATTTCTCTAATATGATAGAAGGTCAAATCCGCGACGCTATGAACGGCGAAAAGAAGAGCGACTTCGGTATCGAAGATATAATCAAATGGTATGAATATAATGCGGAAACGCAGGCGTTTGTATTAAAATTAGATTTGTCTGCAATCGACAGTATGCTTGGCGAATTGAATTTGAATATATATCACGACGGCGATTACAATTTGACAAAACTCGGAGGCAATATCAAGTTGGTATCCATACTTGACGTAACTTTAGATTTGAATTTGCAAACACCTACATACGGAGTTGCAACAAATTATGTAGAACAAACGGAGTTTTGGCAGGGCTGATCTTAAGACAATAAAGGGGAACGATATTACTCGTTTCCCTTTTTAAATTTGCACTTTTAAAACATAAAATTTTATATTAAATAGCGAGGTTTATTTGCTATATAACTAATGTGTGATATAATAATTATTAGCGTAAACTCTAATACAAATTAAATGCAAGTTAAACTGCGGCATTAAAATACTGCACGTTTAATCTGACAATAAATTAGTAACACTTTAACAATTACACGGTTCAATTTTATGCAACTTTATCGGGACGAAAGAAAAGTATTATGGATTATTTAGCAATTATAGTAATTACGTTTATATCCGGCGTTATCGGTACGGGACTGGGCGGTCTTGTAGGCGCGTTGTTGCGGCGCGAGTCTAACAAGGTAGTCAGTTTACTGCTGTCTTTTGCAGGCGGCATAATGCTGTCGGTGGTGTGCTTTGATTTGATGAGCGAACCGATAGAAATGATGAAATCGGGCGATTTGCCTAGTTATACGCCCTTGATAGTTGTTGCGGCAGTAATTGTCGGTTATGCGTTAGTGTATTTGCTCAACTTAGTAATCGACAAGCGCACGAATCACGAAGTCTCGCATATAGACGAGGCGCATCCTCAAACAGCAGACGATTTGGACGAGCTTATTCACTCTAACCATTTGCAAACGCACAAAAAGCAAAAATCTAATTTGTTTGTAGCGGGACTTGTTATGATGCTTGCAATAGCATTGCACAATCTTCCCGAAGGTATGGTAATAGGCGCGTCTTATGCCGCCACGCCTAACCTTACTGCGGACTTGTTTTCGGGCAGCGGTTTTATAATGGCGATAGTAATCGGATTACACAACATTCCTGAGGGCATGTCCGTGTCTGTGCCGCTTATATCAGGCGGAATGAGTAAAGTTAAAGCCGTGCTTTTAACGGCGCTTAGCGGACTTCCTACGGTTTTGGGCGCGTTGATAGGGTATGCTTTGGGCGGTATTAACGATATAATGCTGGTGTTGTCTTTGGGCTTTGCAAGCGGCGCTATGCTGTATGTCGTATTCGGCGAATTACTGCCCGAATCTATCCTGATGTGGAAAAGCAAAATGCCGGCTCTCGCCGTGTTTGTCGGTGTGCTTGTAGGCTTTTTGCTTGTAATGTTTTAGGAAAGGCTAATCTTTAAACTGTTTTTAAATTTAAATATGCGAAAGTTAAAACGTAGTCATATATTGTAATATTCGGAGGTAACAATGAACAAACTTAAAGAATTGCGCATCGTAGATAATTTTTATCAGACTTCGGCATTCTTTCCTATGCCGACAACTTTGGTAGGAACAGTTAGCGAAAACGGACAAACTAATTTGGGAGCGTATTCGCTTTGCTTTCCATACTACATAGCAGGCAAGGACTATTACGCAATGGTTTTGGAATGCCGCAACAGTTCTAACACTGCACAAAATATTTTGCGTAACGGCAAAGTAACGCTCAGTTTTATCACTGACGAACGCAAGTATTTTAAAGAGGCGGTGCGGCTCGGCTTTCCGGGGGATACTACGGAAGAAAAAATGAAAGGCTGTCTGTTTACGCTTGTCGACAGCACTCTTGAAGGGAACAGACCGAAATATGTCGGAGAAAGCTATCAGGTATTTGAATGCAGTTGGGCAAGCGACCTGGAAGACGCTTATTTAGACAAGGCAGGGTTCTTGGAGGGGTATGAACCGCCTTACCGTAATTTTAACGGAATAACAAGCAAATTCGGCGCACATTTCATATTAAAAATCGACCGTATTTTAATGCAAGAAAAATACCATAGCGCAATTGTTAACGGAGTCAAGGCTAACAGTTTTCCGCGTGTACCTGTCGATTACGGTTATAGGGACAGCACAAACTTTTGGTATACCAGGTTCACAAAGCCCGTTGCGGAGAAAATCCCTGCCCGCGAGGGAGATGTCAAATCGGTTATTTATGCCGCTTCTCGGATAGACCCAGATGTTAAATTTACCGATGAAGCGTGCGCAAACCTTGTAAAAATTCCGAGAGTGTTTTTAAAAGCGGCATTGATGCAAATGGTAAAAATCGCCAAAGAAGAAGGCATTACGCTTATAGACGAAAAGGCATTGACAGTAATAAACGATAAACGCCGTCAGGAAAAGAAAAAGTAGAGGAATAGTAGTCGGAAAAGTCTGTAAAGGAGAAATACACGGTGATAGAATTTAGCGGAAAGTTGCAAGGTGATGCAAGAAAATTTGCAATAAAGCAAATGAACAAAATTGTGGCTTCGATTATTGTTGCAGTGCTTGTTGCCATTGCAGTCGTTTTGTTGGCTGTGTTTGTTGATATAATAATATTGGTGTTTTTAGTTTTGTCTCCGGCAGTTGTTTTAGCGGCAATCTTTGCAAAACCTAGTAAAGATGCCGAAGCAAATCATTTTCCGACACAAATAAATATAGAAAATGATAGCTTATTTGTAAAGGGCAAACTTTGAATACGAAAGGGCGCTTTCTAACGTCGAAACTGTAATTGATTACGGTGAATTCTATCAGATATTATTTGATATTGAACACGAATGCGACAAATTTATCTGTCAAAAAAACTTGATAACGCAAGGCTCGTTAGATGATTTTGAACAATTGTTTAACGGTAAAATAGAAAGAAAAGTAACAAATACGACGGTCAAATAAATACCGTCGTATTTTATTGTTATATTGTTTTATTTCAAATTTGACTTAACAGCGCGCCACTCGTTCCAAAGGCGGAATTCGTTTAATAGCGGTTGATTAAAAACGTTACGCCATTCTGATTGACATGACATATATGTGCTGTAATCGTCCAGTTTGCTCCAAGGGCGGCAAGTTGGAACTAATTTCTGTAAAGACAAATAATTGCTTTGCTGTTTTACGCCGTTTAAAATGATATTGTCGATAGGAATATGTAAGTAAGGAAGAAAAGCATTCAATCTGTCGTCTACCAAATACATATTTTACAAAACATATTTATCAATTTTTGCGCTTGTCCGTAAGTAAAATTAAATTTTCCGTCAAATACCTTTTTACATTTTTCACAAAGCGTTTTATGCCATATATCAAATTGCCGTCTAATGTTTAATTCGTTATTTATATTCGGTAACAATAATTGTTCGTAGTCATTTTCTATCAAGGTATAAAGCTCGCGTTTTATAGATTCTTTTTCGCTGCATTTGCCAAAACCGCGCAGTGTTCTTTGTAAATCGCGGTAAGCCAAACGAACGGCATTTTGTTTGCAATTGTTACTTTCAAGTTTGTTATTTACTATGTTGTAAAATTCAATAACGTACGGATATTCTAATATGGCAGTATTCATAGTTAACTTAACCTTTTAGTCCAAATATTATTACAAAAGCAGAAGTTATTATCAAAGTAGACAGGGCGAGTATAAATACGGTCGTATTGAGTTTTACATAACTGTTGCTCTTAATCATCAGTACAGAAACGACTATATTTGTAGTAGCAATTGTATAAGTAATGATAGCGCTCAGTATTTCTGTTGTTCCGCGTTGCATTCCGAAATAGCCCAAAAATACAACTGCTGACAGTAGTGCGATTGCTAACAATACAACATTGCCAATGCTTAAAAGCAGTGCTATTTTGGGTTGTAGATTGTTTTTATTATTTGTTTCTGTCTTGTTTTCTTCCATAATTATCTCCTTATAATAAAAAGTGCGCCAACCGAAGTTGACGCATAAAAACGCAATTCCGATTGTCGCCAAACAAACTTTATACTGTATGAGCCTTATTACGCACACGATATATGGAATTTGCGTTTTTTCCGTTTTAATTGTACGCAAAAAGGCTATAAGTATAAAAAATGCCCATAGTCAGTAAATATTAAGTTTGTTTGGCTATTTAATTATAGCATATAATCCGATAATTGCAATAATTTAATAAAAAAATATTGTAATACATCACAATACTTAGTACAATAAGTTCAGTTTTTATAATACTAAATTTGTATTTAAAATCCGAAATAATATATAAAAAATGTGTTGAACTAATAAGTCAATTTGCTTTATTAGTATAAATATAAACAAGGATGAGATATCGAGAATAAAAAAGTACCGCTATCGCGGTACTGAGGTAAATTAATTATACACTAAATCATTTTTAGTAATTAATTAACGAACAATTTGTCTTTTGATATAGCGGATGTACGGGATTACCTTTTTTAGTGCGTTCAATGCAATAGAAATTTCCGCTAAATTGTACAGCGGAAATAAGATTTAAAATATCTGTCAAGCAAACTTTGAGATAAGGACGTTTATCTATCAAATTGCCATAAGCAAAAAGAATATCTGAATTACTAAAAGTAATTAAAATATTTCTTATCTCGTTAAGATTAGTATTGTGTAATTGTTTGTTGCATCGTTTGTGTAAATTGCTGGGATTTGTAGCTCTTTGTGGATATACGTTTAGCATAATCCAATTAACATATTTTTGGTTCATAGCAATCGCTTTCACTTTGTTTAATGTGCGGTCAAGTTTGTTTGGTGTTGCTGTACTTGGATTGATTCCTACGCATATCAACGTTTTATTGATAGGATTGGTATATTCGCCGAGAGTATAACGAGCGGTATTATTAGAGTTATAGGAGTATTGCCAACTCATACGCATTCCCTTTCATTTGTAGACTATTTCATATGTTTTTCATTATATCATTAATATATTGTTGTGTCAATTCGGTAAAATAGATCGTCCATAGAACATAAGCAAGTATAATAGAGTGTGTAAGAAATACACGTTGTAGTGAGCAAATTGCACAATAGTATGTATTATATCTCACGTTGCTAAATGTAACGGTGGTGGTCTCAACAAACTAACGGTTCTCGTCTCTTTTCCTACCAACAACGGCTACGCCATTGTACTTTTTATGTTCACAAACTTCGCTTATGAACAAGTTCAATGCTTGTTTGTAAACATAAAAAAAAGTACCGCTTTGCGGTACTTTGGTAGGAGCAAGTGGACTCGTCCCAAGCGTAGCGCAGGGTAAGCGTAGTGAAACGGAGCGCTACGTTATTTCGATAATTCCTGTTGTGCAAAAAAGTTGCGGTGCAGTAGTAAAAAAAGTCGCCCACCTTCTTAGCCAAGCGTAGCGAACACTTTGCCTTATATCTACGATGTAATGGTGGTGGTCTCAACAAACTAACGGTTCTCGTCTCTTTTCCTACCAACAACGGCTACGCCATTGTACTTTTTATGCTCACAAACTTCGCTTATGAACAAGTTCAATGCTTGTTTGTAAACATAAAAAAAGTACCGCTTTGCGGTACTTTGGTAGGAGCAAGTGGACTCGAACCACCGACCCCCACCTTATCAGGGTGGTGCTCTAACCTGCTGAGCTATGCTCCTATAATTGGAAATATTAAGTTTTTGGCACTTACTCTGCCGTTGTTCACCACCCTGTGTTGCATTGTGGTGCTCTAACCTGCTGAGCTATGCTCCTATAATTGGAAGTATTAAGTTGTGGGCATTTACTCTGCTGTTGCCCAATGTATTGTGCATTTATGCAGTGCTTTAAGCATTGAAAGCCACACTTTAATATTGCGCTTGACGAGTGGTGGAGATGAGCGGGATCGAACCGCTGACCCCCTGCTTGCAAGGCAGGTGCTCTCCCAGCTGAGCTACACCCCCGTATAATTCGTCAAGCGCCTATAAATAATAACATTATTATTGTTTTGTGTCAATTATTTGAAACAAATTTTTACAAATTACAGTCAAAATATTCAAATAATACAAAATGCTTCGTTGGTCTAACAAACCAAATACTTGTTAGTATACTTTTAACCAATGCTATTATTGCACTAATCACTTACTAAATAGGTAATACGCACAAGTTACTTAACAATACTGTTTGATGCTGAATTGTAATATTACTTCTTTTTTGCTAAAACAAAACTGTTATCAATCAACTTTTGCAAGTTGTCGTCGGGAACTCTTCCGTCTAATATAACGGTAAACCAGCTATTTTTGTTCATATGGTAACCTTCTAAAAAATTTTTACCGTCAAGCAAAATTTCTTTATCTGCAGGATTCATTCTCAAATCTATTATTTCAACTGTCTCGTCAGAATTGATATTTAATTTTTTTGCCGATACGGTAAGTAACGCGCCGTACCATTTGCCGTTGTCGCTCCTACGCCATATAGCATTATCCGGAAATTTTTGCCACAAAAATTCTAACTGGTTGTCGTACTTTTTTTGTATATATTTAATGCACATTTGTGCCTGTGCGGTTTTAAAAATTCTGGTAACAAAACATTTGCTTGCAATATCTGACAGGATTTTTTCTGCTTCTGACCGTATTTGACCGACAAACGCGCCGTTAGCTTCGTCTATGTGGTAAAGGGCAAAGGGCTCGTTTAGTGAAAGTTCTATAACGTCAGTTGTGATACTATCGTTTACAATATTTACCGTAAATAAAAATTGCCCGTCTAAAATAGGGGTTGTGTAGATAAGAGTGTCGTGTTCTTTTTTAAAACCGTATTCTGTCAAACGTGATTCGTCGTATGTTTTTCTTTTAAAAACTATATCTGCCAGTTCCATAGTGTATTACCGTAAAATTGATTTTGTTATTTTTAAGTGAATTTAATTATACTACAAATAGATAATGTATTCAAGTATATATTATTGTTTTAAAGACGGTTATTAAAGTAGTGTGCAAATTAACTTTGCAGAGAAGCAGGGCTTTAGATATAATTACAAAAATGTTTAAAAAATACTCATTCAATTATTTCTGCTTCAATATGGTATCGTTTGGCGGCAATGAAGACTCGTCCGATTGCCTAAGCAACGGTAAGCGAAACAAAGTGGAGCGCTACATTATTTCGATATCCGTATATCTTGACAGTAAAAGCAGACGCAGTAAAAGGAAGCAATAGAAAAAGGTACTGTTTTCAGTACCTTATCTGTTGCGACTAATAAGCAAGTCTGCGCTTGGTGGACTGACAGCAAACAAAGTCGAACCAGTCTTATTTATAATATTTATTATAATAGCGAGCAAATCCACCGCCAGAATTATATAAAAGATGGTATCTGGCATTTGAAAAATCTACAAGTGTACCACGCATAGAAATATCATACTCGTCCGAACTATCAGTTGTTGCGTACCAATTTTCGGTATCCTCAAATTCAAATGAAGCGTAGTTATTGCATTTACTAAAAGCAAAGCCTCCTATATGTCTGAGACTTTTAGGAAAGAAAAATCTGTTAACGCCACTGCAATTATAAAACGCACAATCTCCTATGCTTAATATGTTTTGTGGCAAATTAATCTCTTCTAAGAATTGGCAATTATAAAAGGCATAATTTGGAATATCGCCTTGCATTATAGTAACACGCCTTAATGTTTGAGGGATGTAAAATACATCAGATTTAATAGAACCTTGTTGTGTAGCAGTTGAATTTACATATTCGCTTTTTCCAAATAATTTACCCAAACGCGAAGTTAAAGAAGTGAGAGTAATTCTTTCAAGATTCGAACACCCACTTAATGCACCATCTGCAATAGATGTAGCGCATTGTGGTATCGTGATTTCTACAACATTTTTGTCAATTACCCCCGTAATCTCGCAAGTACTATTAGTTAATATATATGTAAAATTCACGAGACTTTCATCTAAAGCAAATACAGCCTTTATTATAATGTTTTCATTATTCATTATAAATTTATATGTGAGTTCTTTGTCCAACAAATCGTTTCCATTGTACCAACCAATCCAGACATAACCAGGATATATTGTGGCTGACATTGAAACTTCCTTTCCTATAGAAATTTTTGTGTCGCTATATTCAGTGATAGTACCAGCAGATTCAATATTTGAAATGGTTGTTACTGTATAGTAATCCCATTTCGCTATAAAGGTTGTACTATTTAATACATTAAATGTATATGAAATATTTGCTGTTATAAAATTATCTTTATCATCGTACCATCCTAAAAAATTATACCCATCATTTGTTGAAACAGTCAATGTAATATTAGTATTGTAATAATATTCACCATCACCAGTAATAGTACCCGCATCAGCGTGACTTTTTATAATTGTTATATTAAATTGTTTTAATTTCCAATGCGCTGTTAACGTTTTAGGAACAGCAAAGTCCCAATTATTCAATGTTTTTCCTTCATTGTCAGTCACCGCTAAATCACCGACAAACCAACCAAGAAAATCATAATGTTCTCTTGTTGGAACTATAATTTTTGCTGATTCACCATAAGTAAGATTTATATTAACATTTTCAATTTCTTCTCCGCCATTTACATCAAGAAGAACATCGAATGAAATCTCCACTTTATTTGCATAAAGTGCAATGGAATTCCAAAGAGTAACAGATGAAACATTTTCTCCATTAGCAGTTTGCCATCCAATAAAATTATAGCCAATAAGGTTTGGAATATAAGTTATAGTATGTTCGCCCCCTGTAAGTACTTTCTCTGTATATAATATTTTATTTCCATCATAGTAAGAAAGATTAACTGCATAGCTTCTATGTATAGTAAGTTGATATGTATTCATACAAGTTCCATTTTGAGAATTAATAACTATATAAAAGATATTATCACCATCTTGCAAAAATCCGTTTTTACTTGCAGCAATTTTTGTGGGAATTTCTATTTGCCCCATTTTATCGTAATAAAGTTTCCAAACGCTATTTTTGCTACATTGAACTTTATCAGAAAGTGAAATTGCATCCACATTAGAATCCACACACATAAATATTTCAAAACCAGTTATTTTTGCACCTTCTACATTTTCGATTATAGCATAGCTATTGTTACAAGATATAAAAATAACGCAAAATGAAATCGTAATCAAAATACATAAAAATGTTATTGCTAATTTAAATTTCATAAATCACCTCTATTTTCAGTAGATCACATTCGTTATTATTTTTCAAGTTTAATATTATAATCAACTTTTTATCTCTATAACATTGAGATCCTGGAGTGCGCTTGGCTTTGTACGAGAGCGTCGCTTCGCTCCGCAACGCCAAGCGCACGCCACATAACAAAATAGAATGAGTTTAACCAACCCCAACGGCTAAAATAGAGTTCGCGCGCAGGCTTACCGCGAAACTCTATTTTTTACGCCGTTGGGATATTTTTGTATATTGTTCAAAAACAAGGTTTTAGCCCGATTGTATTTATTTGAAATAATTACAACATACTGTGGTCCAAAACCTTTGTTTTTGAACCGATAGTTATTAGAAAGTTTTTTGACAAACCTTGTAATTTGCGGTTAGCAAAACACTCCATTTTGAAAGGATAGTTTATGTAAAGACTTTTTGCAATTATGTAAACAGTTAAAGTAAAGTACGGCGTTTATTAGCCGTTAATTAGTAAATACTAACAGTTTAGTTAGCGTATGGTTAGTTACTCATTTTAACTAATTGTGTTAGGCTATTGCATAGCCAAAGGGTAATAAGCGAAATTTGTCTTTCGTCGTCGGGGATCGTAAACGGCTTTGCCTGCGCCGTCAAGGGTAAAGTTCATTGACTTCGTCAACCCTTGACGGCGTTGTAAAGACAAATAACGGCAAGCAAATAAACAGTCAAAGCCGTTTATTCGCCCCTTGTCGAAAGACAAAAAATAAATTAAACAAAGGAGTTAAAGAGAATATGAAAACAGCAGCAATTTATGCCCGTTATTCCAGTGATAGACAAACGGAGCAAAGCATTGAAGGGCAATTAAGAGTTTGTAACGAATTTGCAAAGGCTAACGATATTGTAATAGTTGACGAATACATAGACCGAGCAATGACAGGTACTAACGACAACAGACCTGCCTTCAAAAAAATGTTAGCGGACAGCGACAGGCATTCGCCTTGGGATATAGTTCTTGTTTATGCAATAGATAGATTAGGACGCAATTCAATAGAAGTAGCAGTAAATAAACAACGATTGCAAAAGAGCGGCAAAATACTCTTGTCTGCAACTCAACGCACTTCAACCAACGTTGACGGCAGTAAAAACCTTGACGGAATACTGCTTGAAAATGTTCTAATCGGTTTATCTGAGTATTATTCCGCAGAGTTGGCTCAAAAGATTAGACGCGGCCTTAAAGAAAGTTGGAGCAAAGGACAGTTTACAGGCGGTATTCTTGCTTACGGTTATAAGTTAGAAAACAAAAAAGCAGTAATAGACAACGACCAAGCAAACATTGTATTGGATATTTTCAATATGTACGCTAACGGATTCGATGCAACAGATATAATAGATAAATTACACAGTAAAGGTATTATGCATAAAGGAAAGCCGTTTTTGCATAACGCCATTTACGGAATACTGCATAATGAGAAATATATTGGTAAGTGTACGTTTAATAACGAAACTTATACAAATATCTATCCTGCGATTGTACCATTAGATTTGTTTAACCAAGTACAAATTAAACTTGAACACAACAAGTTGGGACAAAAAAGCAGAGAAGTAGACTTTTTACTCAAAGGCAAATTGTATTGCGGTTACTGCGGTAAACGTATGAACGGCGAAAGCGGAACAAGTCATACGGGCAAAGTTATGTATTATTACAAGTGCGCTACCCGAAAGAAAAAGACAGGTAATTGCCATAAGAAAACGGTTAATAAAGATTTTATAGAAAACGCTGTATTAGATATGACAATGGACTTATTTACAAACAAAGTTAATCTAAATATTATTGCCGATGAAATAATGCGTACAGTAAACCAAAGCAAGCAAGATAAATCTATACTTAAACTTTTACAGGCACAAAAGCAAAATGCAGAGAAAAGTCTTAAAAACGTAATGACAGCGATAGAACAAGGTATAATTACCGCAACTACTAAAAACCGAGTAACGGAGTTAGAAAACGAAATAGACGGCTTACAAGTAAAAATATTACAAGAAGAATGTAATTTGCGAAGTCAGATAAACCGCGAAGATATTATGGAGTTTTTAACTTATGGAGTACGCCAAAGTTCGCCACAAGTGTTAATAGATATTTTAATAAATAAAATCGAATTATTTGATAATGAGATAGTAATCTATTTCAACTATACAGATAAGATAAATCCCGAAAATCCAAATACGGCTACTCGGGGTTTTTTATTGCCCTGCGGTTACCAAGCGAAAGCTAATACAAGATATTTAGTAATAATTAAAAAACAGTAATATACTGCTAAAACCATTTTACCCATATGTAACAGTATGGGTACAGTTTAAACTGTTAAATGGGAGTGTACGGCTTAATTGAACAAGTCCCGTAGATTATTCCGTTGGGTGGGCGCGCCGGTGGAATGTACTTGTGTGTGGGGTTGGTTGGAAGTAATTTAGTTGGTTCTTTTATTCTTTGCTTGGTTGACACTCATATAACATTGGGATTGTTGCGTGCGCTTGGCTTTGTACAAGTAGGTATATTATGTAAGCCGATATTATTCGTTTTGGGTTCGGTATAGTAGTTATTGCCGCCCAAAACGAACAACCGCGAAAAATCCCGTAAAATGCAAAAAACACGCCTATTTTGCGTGTTTTCTAACTAAAATACCAAGCCTAACCGCAAAGGTTCGACTGGGCACTGTCTGGTGGACGATACAGGACTCGAACCTGTGACTTCCTCCACGTCAAGGAGACACTCTCCCAACTGAGTTAATCGTCCAAATGTGTACATATTTTAACACAGTTTACATTGTTTGTAAACGTCTTACACTTAAAATATAGAATATTTATTTAGTTAAATATAAAGTTTAAAATAATAAGCGAATTTAATCTAATTATTATAGAATAAATTTTGCACCAAACGTTTAATACGCTTGAAATATAAATGTAATTATGATAAATTTATTTGTAAAGTCAATGTTTCAAATCCGCCAAAAAGTTTACAAATCATTATGCTAAACTTAACAATGCGGGTAAGGTAATTGTAAAAATCAAATGGGTTTTGGGGGACAGGTTCTTCCTAAAAAAGTAGCGGGTATTAAAATTATGAAAATAAAAAGATTTACAACATTATGTTTTGCAGTTTTATCTATGTGGTTTGTATGTATGGGTTTATACTCGTGCAATTCACTTCAAAAGCATATACAACCGCTAAATTATGTTGAAAGTATTGCTAAAATAAATAACCCCGACCAAGGTTTTTACCGCCCCATATCTGTAAAAGTTTCAGAAGACGGTGTGGCTTACAATAAAAATATAATTTCACCGTCTACGCAATTATATCATTTGCGTATAGATATAAGCGAGTTTTCGCAAGCAGTAAACGGAGAGAAAGATAAACAGTTGACGCAAGTCGCCTTAGACGGACTTGGCGACTTGTTGGCTTTGCTAAAATCCAACAGCAAAAACGCTGTTGTCAGGTTTGCTTACGATCCGTATTACGGCGGAAGTAAAGACAAAGAGCCAAGTTTACAAGTAATTTTAAAACATATTGAACAGGTATGCGTAGTACTTAATTCTTACCCGAATACAATAACGGCTATCGAGGCAGGGTTAATAGGTCCGTGGGGAGAAATGCATTCTAGCGCTATTGCAAATGCTGCAAATATAACGCCGATTATAGAGGCATTGCTTTCTAATACTCAAAGTATTCCCATTCTTGTGCGGACGCCCAAAATGATTTACGATTATTTAGGCATATCTCTAAACGATATTGATAATTACTCGATAGATTCGTCTAAAAAAGAATACAGACTGGGACTGTATAATGACGGTTATTTGGGTTCTGACAATGACTTGGGAACATATACCGACAGACAGAGAGAAGTAAAGTTTTTAAGCAGACAAACCGGTCATTTGCCTTACGGTGGCGAAGTAGTAATACCTTCAAGCAGTCTGCATAATATCGAAAATTGTTTGCCCGAAATGAATACATTACATTTGAGTTATCTCAATATAGAGTGGAATAACGAAGTAATAACAAAATGGAAGAACAGTTTATATACGGCAAATTGCGGAATGGACAAGATTTATTACGGTTTGCCTGCCTTTACATATATAGAAAACCGTTTGGGATACAGATTCGTTTTAACAAATTCGGTTTTTAAGTATTCAACTAAATCCGATAATCTGCAGATTGAGCTCGATATTAAAAATGTCGGATTCGGTAATCTTAACCGTGCAAAATATGCTCAACTTATATTTGCCGATAAAGACGGCACGACAGTGCTGACGGAAAACGTTAAAAATTTTGACGGTGCAAATAATTTTAACTGTTCTGCAAAATTAAATTTACAAAGCGGACAATACGATGTGTTTTTGCGTATTTACGGAGAAGAATACAACGGAGACTATTTATATTGTGTTCAATTTGCTAATGAGAATATGTGGAACGAGAATATAAAAGCAAATAAAATAGGCAGTATTGCAATTTAGAATGTTGGTTGTATTGTAATTGTACAGTCAGTTCAGTATTGCAATAAGATAAAAATGTTCACCGTAAAGAACATTGAAGTTTTAAAGTGTATTTTGCATAAAAATACTAAACAAATTTAGAAATATTAGTAGTTGTGTTTAAACATAAGTTTGTAATATTTTCTGTTTATCAAAATGCCGTTAGGTTTGTAAAAAACATTTTTAATTTATACCAAATCGACTAATATTGTTATTTTACTGCAAAAAATGTTTCTCAATAAAAAGTTTAACTTTTTTATTTGTACGTCAATCAAAAAATAATTATATATGGACGTAGAGTCAATAAAAGCGGTAAATAAGACAAAGGAGTATTTTAAGAATACCGCTAAGGTTAAAAATATATGTATGATAAAATTAAATAAAAATCAAGGTGAATTCATTTTGCTATAATTGACATTTTTTATTGTTTTTAAATAAATTCATATTTGATTTTTCAGTTCTGTATTGACATAGTATTATATTAGGGATATCATTATAAGTAGTTGTTGTAAAAGAATAACGTTATTTAAAATAATCACTGTTTGATTTAATCTATTAAATTAACAATAAATAATATGGTTTTTATTTGGATTGTTGCGTTAAAAACTATTATTTGTATTTTATTATTAAATAGAGAGGATTGTTACAGTACAAACTTGGGCAATCAATCTCACAAAAAAAACCTGCCGAAGCAGGTATCACTGATAACAGTGTGTCGCAAAAAGCGACGGTTAGAATAAATCTTTATTTGAACTGGTGTAATTCATATAGATGTATATATGATAGCAGTTTTATACAAAGGAGTCAATAGTTATGAGTCAAAAAAACAAAAGAAATTACGAAAATTATTATTTGGGCTTGGATATAGGCACCGATTCAGTCGGCTGGGCGGTTACCGATACTAATTATAAACTTTTACGCGCAAATAATAAAAATTTGTGGGGCGTACGTTTGTTTGATTCGGCTCAATCTGCAAGTAACAGACGTTTGAGCCGAGAATCTCGCAGAAGATTAGAACGACGCAAATGGCGTATAGAATTGCTGCAAGAAATTTTTGCGCCCGTTATCAATCAAATTGACGGCAATTTTTTCGCACGTCTTTCAGACAGCAATTTATATGACGGCGACAAACGTGAAAAGACTAAGTTTTCGTTGTTTAACGATAAAGACTATACCGATAAAGAATTTTACAAAAAATACAAAACGATTTACCATTTACGGTTGGCAATGATGACCGAGACCGATCCTGATCCGAGATTGGTATATCTGGCGTTGCATCATATTATCAAATACCGCGGGCACTTTTTGCAAGAAGGCGATAGCGTAAGCGTTATTGATAATATTGAGGCGCCTTTGAATTCAATTGCCTGTTATTTGTCAAGTAGTGAAAAAGTTGAGCAATTAAATTTGACCAAGGAAATAATTAAAAAATTCCAAAATTGTTTAGTCGAAAAAGGTACTAAATCCGAACGCGCACAGCGTTATAAGGATTGTTTTGATGCACCTAAAAACAGCCGATTAGAAGCAGTGTTAAAACTGATAGCGGGTAATTCCGTTAAGATCAAAGCATTGTTTCCCGACACTGAAACTTCGCTGTCGGTTACTTTCGATTGCGAATGGGAAGCAAAAGAATCGGAATATCGAGAGTTGTTGCAAGATGACTATATACTTATCGAAAACGCTAAATTACTTTATGATTATGCACAATTAAAAACAATTTTGGGCAATTATAGTTTTTTGTCGGAAGGAATGGTAGAAAGGTACAAAAAACATAGTAAAGATCTTGCGGATTTAAAAAGAGTGCTAAAAAAGTATTTTCCTCAAGAAACTTACGACTTAATGTTTAAAAAGAACGACAAAGAAACTAACTATACTGCTTATAGCGGTAAAGTTAATTTCGGCAAGAAGGTTGACGGCAATAAGCAGTTGTTGGAAACAGCTAAAAGTCGTAGCTATGAAGATTTCGTAAAATACGTCAAATCAATATTAACTTCGTATGAGCAAGCACAAAACGACGAAACTGTGCAACGTATTTTGTCGGATATGGCTGACGGTACGTTTATGCCAAAGCAGGTTAGTAAACGTAATTCCACTTTGCCGTATCAACTTAATTTGGCAGAGTTGGAAACGATTTTAAAAAACATTATCCAATATCCGCGTTATGCTTTTATCAATGAAACTGATAAAAGCGGTATTAGAACGTACGACAAAATTAAATCGCTTTTGACGTTTAAAATGCCGTATTATGTTGGTCCTACAAATAATCATAGCGGCAAATACTGGATAGTACGTTCTGAAAGCGGCAAAATTCTTCCTTGGAATTACGAACAAAAAATTGATTTATTTGCCACAGAGAATAATTTCGTTCAGCGTATGACAAATAAATGTCCGTATGTAGACGGCGCAAAGGTTTTGCCTAAATGTAGTCTTTTATACGAGGAATTTGCTTTTCTCAATGTTGTTAACTGTATCAGAATAAACGGCACGCGTTTAAGCGTCGATTTAAAATTGAAATTGTCGGAGTATTATGCTACAAATGGAGAAAGCAAACTTACTGCAAAAATTTTAAAACAGTGGTTAAAATTACAGAACGTATATGAAGATAATGACAAAATTGAAATAGATGGTTTTGACGATGGTGCAACTGTTCATCGACGTACCTACTATCAGTTTGTCAAAATATTTGACGGCTCTGTAAGGGGAGTTGAAGAACACAGAGAAGATATTGAAAAAATAATTCTATATGCTACCATAGCTGGTCCGGAAAAAAACAATCTAGTAAAGCGTTTAAAAAAGGAATTTGACTATTTAACCGAGCAGCAAATCAGTATAATCAAGGGCTTGTCTCTTAAAGGTTGGGGACGTTATTCTAAAGAAATGCTTACAAAACGTATCGGAACAGATCCCGATACGGGAGAATTGCATACTTTGTCGATAATAGATGCTATGCGGAACAGTCAGTATAACTTTATGGAAATATGGAATAACGAAGTATACGGTTTTAAAGACGGATTCAATCAACTTCGTGATAATATATCTAGCGGGATTTCGTATGATGTTGTCGACTCATTATACTGTTCTCCTGCCGTTAAAAAGCAAATATGGCAGACTCTATGTATAGTAAAGGAATTGACCGATATACTAGGACGCGCGCCGTCTAAAATATTTGTAGAAGTTGCACGCGATACAAATAGCAAAAAAGATAAGTCAGAAGAACGCAAACGTAATGCGTCGCGTTACCAAATGTTGTCTGCTGCTCTGGACAAACTAAAAGAGCAACGCGATGATATGTTCAACGAAAATGTTTATAAACAATTTTGTGAACTCAAGCCGGAAAGTCTTCAAAATACCAAGTTGTTTTTATACTTTATGCAAAATGGCATTGATATTTATACGGGAGATGTTATTGATTACAATAATTTGCATTTGTATGACAAAGACCACATATATCCCCGCAGTAAAGTAAAAGACGACAGTATTCATAGTAATCTTGTGTTAACATACCGCACACACAATGCAGTTAAAACGGATACATATCCCATTGAAGAAAGCGTACGCAAAAAAATGGAGAGCAAATGGCTAGTCTTGAAGAAGCAAGGTTTGATGAGTGAGGAGAAATACAGACGTTTAACCCGTAACACACCGTTAACCGATGATGAACTTGCCGATTTTATTAACAGGCAACTTGTCGAAACGCGTCAAACAACTAAGGAAGTAATAGAATTACTTAAAGGTGTATTTCCCGAGAGCGAAATTGTGTGGTCAAAAGCAGGTAATATCAGCGACTTCCGTGCTATGCCGAAACAAATGGGAGAACAGCGCGTATCCCGTTTTGTAAAGTGCCGTGAGCTTAACGACTTGCATCACGCAAAGGACGCTTATTTGAACATAGTGGTTGGTAACGTTTATAATGTCCGCTATGAGCATAACGCAAGATTTTGGATGAAAAACCATCCTACAGAGAAACTCGTTTCGCCGGCAAAACTGTTTGAACACGATGTCAAAAATAAATCTGTAGTAGCATGGATTGCCGGAGAAGACGGAACAATGGCGCAAGTCGAAAAAACAATGCGCAGTAATGCAGTGCTGTTCACTCGCGAAAGCAAAGTGGTAAAAGGACAGTTATTCGAAGCCACACTGCAAAAGAAAAACGCCGACAATGCTAATTTAGTTCCTTTAAAGGGAGAGAACAGCACAAACCGCAAATACAAATGTATGTCCGATACAGCAAAGTGCGGCGGTTATATCAGCGAAACACGTGCGTACTATATGCTGGTCAAGTATACCCAAGTTAAGCAGACTAAAAAGGAACAAAATGAAAAATGTTACTATAAATTGTTGGGCGTAACTGCAAAAGATTCGAACAAATTATTGGATAACAAAAGCCGAATTGATTATTGCGAAAAATGCGGGCTACAAAATGCTAGAATTCTTATACCTAGAATAAAGGTTCAAACAATGTTTGAGTTCGGAAATACATTATTGTCTCTTTCTGCAATGACGGGTAACAGAATTATTTGGCGCATTGCGCAGCAAAATGCCTGTGATGAAGAAACCGAACGGTATCTGAAAAAAGTGGTAAACGTTGTAGAAAAATACAATAAAGCAAGCGTACAAAAACAAACATATAACGTTACTGATTATGACGATATTACGTTGGAACAGAATAAAATCTTATATGACGTATTTATGGAAAAACTGTCATCTTCCAAATATAGCGGTGCGGCAAGTCTTCAATCGTTTGTACATAAATTGTCGACTGAAAATTTGAGACAAAAATTTGCCAATTTATGTCGTGCAAAACAGTGTGTTGTGCTAGCAGAGATAGCTAAAGCGTTGCAGTGCAATGCTACAACTAGTAATTTATCGTTGGTAGAAGAAGGAAAGTCTTGCGGAAATATATTGACTTCTTCAGTATTTGAATCATTGGACGATATCAGTATCGTTCACAGGTCCGTAACAGGCATATTTGAACAAAAAATACCGCTGAGTCAATTTGACAAGGAGAATAACAGTTGAGTTGGCGCGTGGTAACGGTAACAAACAGATGCAAGCTTGAACACCGTTTGGATTATTTGGTTTGCCGCGGAGAAGAAACTGTCAAAATTCATCTTTCGGAAATATCTGTGTTGATAGTAGAAAGTGTTGCCGTAGCGGTTACGGCCAGTTTATTGTGTGAACTTACGCGTCGTAAAATTAAAGTTATATTTTGCGATGAAAAGCACAATCCGTTTTTTGAACTTGTTCCCACTTCGTTACGTTACGATACCAGCGGCTGTTTGCGAAAGCAGATTGCTTGGGCAGAATATAATAAACAAATTATATGGACGGAAATTGTTCGGCATAAAATTTATCAGCAAATGTTAGTACTTAAAAAGTACGGTCATCAAACTCAAGCAGATATGTTGTTTAATTATATGGCGGATGTCCGTCAAGGCGACATTACCAACAGAGAAGGACACGCGGCGAAAGTTTACTTTAATGCTGTTTTCGGTAACGATTTTACAAGGCAAATAGCAACAGATACCAATGCCGCGTTAGATTACGGTTACAGTATACTGTTATCGGCATTTAACCGCGAAGTTGCAGTTAACGGCTATTCTGCAAATTTCGGAATAAATCACAACAACGAATACAATCACTTCAATTTGAGTTGCGACCTTATGGAGCCTTTTCGTCCGTTTGTAGACAGAACGGTTTTGCAAATGGATGTTAAAAGTTTTAATAAAGAGCACAAGCATATTTTACAGCAGTTGATAAACAAGGAAGTACTATTTGATAATAAGAAGTATTCTTTAAACAATGCCATAGGGTTGTATGTTAAACGTGTTATTTATGCAATAGAAAACGGCGATGTAAATGCGTTGCAATTTTGCGGTTATGAGTTTTAGATTTATGAGAATAATTGTATTTTTCGATTTGCCTACGGAAACGGCGGCTGATAGAACCGCATATAGGCAATTTAGAACCTTTTTGATAAAAGAAGGTTTTATAATGATGCAAAAGTCAGTTTATTTTAAATTGGCGCTTAACGGTTCTACGGTAGAACTAGTTAAACGGCATTTGGCAAACCAAGTACCTGCAAAGGGAACGGTGCAGATTATGGTAATTACCGAAAAACAATTTGCAGATATCGTATATTTGGTTGGTGAAAATAAAAGTCAGGTAATAGATTCTGTAGACAAATACATATTGGTATGAAGTTAATAAACTACGATTTAGAAAACGAAATAGACTTTGATATTAGCAACGCATGGTCATTGATTTGCGAACATTCGGCAATGTTTGCTTCTTTTACAGGCGATATGTGTATGCAAGTCAAAGGGCAGCAGGGCAAGTGGAGACTTATAAGCGGAGGCCAGGATATTGATTTTGCCAAATATGCGGTATATTTGGCTGATTATCACAATATGAACTTAAACGATAAAAAAGCGACCGCAATATTACAGGATAACTTAAAAAAATTAGCATTTGACGAAAATCATATCGTTGCAACTAACGAACTATTGACGTCGTTAACAATGTATTTTAACGATTTGACATTAGATATCGATTATCCGTTAACAGTACGCGATGCTGATATTACAATATTATTAAAAGCAATAAGCGTAGCATTTTTAGAGGAATACGATAATTTGTTTGAAAAGTTGTGCGATTACGTTTCGTTGCTTTCACGCCTTACGTCAATAAAAGTTATCGTTTGTATAAGTCTAAGAAGCTATTTAAACAGCGAGCAATTGTCGTTGCTGTTTAAGCATTGTCAGATAAACGGCATAAGTATTTTGTGTATTGACAGCAGTTTCAAAACAAAAATCAAAGACGAAGCAATAATCGTTTATGACGAAGACAGGTGCGAGTATTTGCCTGTTATGCAAACCGACTAAGGTAATGAACACGTTAGATTGTTTGACTTTTTAAGATAAATTTAGTAAATTATAAATGCCTATATTGAATTAATGCGACCGGTAATCGTAAAAATTTTCAAATTTGAGGTTTGAGAATGGTGTAATTTCATATAGGTCTAAAACGTATTATTTATAGGCTTGTGCCTATTGATAGTTTGAGAATGGTGTAATTTCATATAGGTCTAAAACAAATTATGCATAAATTGTAACAATCAGACGTTTGAGAATGGTGTAATTTCATATAGGTCTAAAACCACAAAAAAAAAGGCTGGCGAGCTGAGAAAGTTTGAGAATGGTGTAATTTCATATAGGTCTAAAACAATATCTTTGTGCGCTTTCTGTCAATAAGCGTTTGAGAATGGTGTAATTTCATATAGGTCTAAAACAATATCGCGGATACGCTTGCGAAAATTTGCGTTTGAGAATGGTGTAATTTCATATAGGTCTAAAACTTCCCACTTTCCCCCTCTATTATGCCCTCGGTTTGAGAATGGTGTAATTTCATATAGGTCTAAAACAATCGAGTATGGGACAAGCTGCGAGAGCAGGTTTGAGAATGGTGTAATTTCATATAGGTCTAAAACTGCTTAGATAGCGTATTGCCTATTTCGTCCGT
>Ga0137307_101418_pt1 | contig 21279 bp, 21 predicted proteins | sample NAcewD2O_March_2_FD_97180 | JGI IMG/M metagenome (GOLD analysis project Ga0137307, IMG submission 97180) | Mouse cecal microbial communities from Vienna, Austria - N-Acetylglucosamine amended D2O_March | ecosystem: Host-associated > Mammals > Digestive system > Large intestine > Cecum | place... | reverse complement strand
AGGTATTGATATACTCATTGGCATACAGGATCGGGCTGTCATTGGTATCGTAATTGACACCCTTCAGGTACAGCAGCGGCATATCCGGAGTCTTCCGGAGCTCCGCATATCCGGACAGACCTTCGATCGCGGAGGACATGATCGTATCGATCTCGACCTTGTCCCATTCACATTTTTTCCCGGACACATGATAGATATATTTGAACACGGAATCCTCGTACCGGCTGAACTCCTGGAAGGACGCCTCGTCTCCTACCTGGGCGGCGCTGAAATAGTCCCGGCAGAACGCGCAGAACTGCCCGTCCGCCAGAAATATTTTTTCGGATACGACAAGTTCCTCATCTTCTTTCATATGAAGAAGACTGCAGATTGCTTCATCCCGGGGGATTTTTTTGATATCTCCGAGTTTCACCGACGGCTCGTAGCCACTGTTTTTGATCATCTGCGAAAATTCCATGCAAGGGTTAAATCGGACCTTCATGTTCAGAGAATCCACATTGACAAACGTGCCTCTCCCCTGCCTGCGAAAAATGAGACCCTCGGCCGCCATGTCATTGAGCGCCTGGCGGATCGTGATGCGGCTGACGCCGATGATCTCGGCAAGGCGTTCCTCCCGCGGAAGCTTGTTGTCTTTCTGCAGATCCATGGTGCCGATATATTTTTGGATCTCAAACCTGGCCCGATCGGACAGGGAAAATGCATTTAGCCTGTAGTTGGACATAAAATAGGGTCTCCTTTCCGTGGCATACTGTCAGAGCTTTGCCTTCAAGCATAAACGATAAGCGGGAATCTGTCAACACAGCCGCCATGTGTGTGAAAAAAAATACGCACCCGTCTGAGTGCGTATTTTTGGTCTCTCATCATCTTTACGGCTGCCATGAAGAAAATGCAAAGGTCATGACAAACAGGCTGACGATCAGCAATACATTTCCCGTCATGATCAGTGCCGGTGCGGAACAGAGACAGGCCATAAAGGAACCAATTCCCATGATGATCATTCCGATCAGAGCTGCCAGTTTATATTTTCCCATAATAATCCTTCCTCCTATTCAGCGACTTGTTTCTTCGTTACTTTCATCAGGATCGGATAGAGCACGCCGCCGATGATCAGGCCCTTGAGTGCAGGCAGTCCGAACGGGATCAGGTATACGCCGGCAAGCGCGATCGCCCATGTCAGCCATGAAACCGCATTAAACTGTGCAAATTTTACGCTGCCCAGATCCTTGTACTCTCCCTTGTGGATAATGAAATAATCCGCCAGGATGATGCCCGGAAGCGGAGGCACGATGGTGCCCAACAGGTCCAGGAAGGAGAACAGGAATCCGACCTGGTAGGGCCTGCACAGTGTCGCGAGGGCAGAGATGGCAAGCAGTACCACAATGATCTTCTGACGGTCCATGTGAAATGCATTGGACAGGTTCAGAGATGTGGAATACAGGTTCGATGCATTTGTGGTAAAAATATTGGTCGTCATCAGGATCAGGCAGGGAATCAACAGCCCCATGGACAGCAGGACGTTTGTCAGGTCACTGTCGCCTACCGCAACGGAGGTGATGGTCCCGCAGAGGATCATGAAGATGTTGCCCCCCAGCAGTCCGGTCAGCGTCGCAGCAATGGCTTCCTTCGTTGATCTTGCGTAGCGCATGATGTCCGCGATACAGGTGGAAGTGGACAAAATCCAGGTTCCGATCACAACGGTGATCCCGCTGGATAAGGTAATGTGTCCCTCCGGCGTATAATTCCAAAGCCCGTCCAACCCGATCATGCCTACGGCACGGATGGAGGTGGCCAGTGACAGGAAGATGATCGCGGGGATCGCGATATATCCCAGGATACTGATGGCTTTGATTCCTTTCATTGCGAAGATTCCCATGACCACTGCGCTGACTGCCATGCAGATCAGCTCCGCAATGTCGCCGAGGCCAAATGCCTGTGCGATAAAATGTCCGTAAGTAGCGGCCTGTATAGTGTACCAGCCGATATTTACGATCGGTACGAACATGGACGCGATCCGGGAGCCCTTTTCCCCGAAGCTGTAGCGCGTCATCAGGGCGAAGGTCAATCCGGTCTTGCTGGCAATGATGCTGACCAGGATCGCAATGGCACTCAGGAAGACATTGCCTAGCAGGACCGCCACCAGGATCATTTTAAAATTCAGTCCGGCGGAGAGCCCGCCGCCTGCCATCATACTGGTGATGACAAATACAAAGCCGGTCCAGACGATGGTCAGGCTGAAATAACTTTTCCGTTCACTTTCCGGCACGGCAGAGAGCGAAAATTCTGTATCTTGTTGTTGTGTTTGATTTTTTTCCATTGGTATCTCCTTATGTATGGATCAGTGTATCGGCGGAACAGCCTGTTCAGCCAGACCGATCAGTTATTCCAGTATCCCTTGTGGACTTCGGCGGCTAGCGGGGCGATCTCCGGGAACGGCCCGACAACCTGGATGTCCTTCTGCCCTTTCGCAAAGACCTCTCTGCAGGGAAGGTCGAAGGTGGGATTCTGCTCATCGGAGCCGGTCAGGGAAAGCAGTTCCCGTTCTGTCATGGCATAAACAACCCGTCCGATATTTCCCCAGTAGATAGCTCCGGAGCACATCGCGCAGGGCTCTGCAGTGGAGTACAGCGTGCAGTTCCATAAGAAATCCTTATCATACAGGACAGATGCCCGTTCCACCAGCTGGGTCTCGGCATGTCCGGTACATTTCTTAGAGGAGATCTCTACATTCTCCTGCTCCAGCAGGATATTGCCCTCCGCATCCACCAGGATCGCACCGAAAGGGGTATTGCCCGTTTCACGGGAGTGCTTGGAAATCTCAATGCAGCGTTTCAGATAGTATTCATGTTCTTGATACATAGCTTATCTCATTCCTTTCTTTGATGATCTGAAAAGTAATAGGTATTACCTTGAAAAAATTGTATCATAAAAATAAATTATTGTAAATGCGACAATATAGACAATAAAAATGTAAAAAATGTGACACATTGCACAAAAACTGGTATTCAGGACGCCCATTGACGATAGAATGCGCAGCTGATACAATGACAATATTCCCGCTGTTTTGGTTTGAATGTAAGGCGGAGACCCTGCGGAACAGGTAGGTGTAAATATGCTGTATGATAAAGACATCCGTGAGCCGCTTTTTGATTTTCTGGAAGCGCATTACGGAAAAATGAGGATTTTGGAAGAAAAACAGATGGGGAGGTCCCGAGCGGATATCGTCATGGTGCTGCCGTCCGCGCTTGTGGGGATTGAGATCAAGAGCGACGCGGACACCTATACCAGGCTTACGCGGCAGGTGAAGGATTATGATCAGTATTTTGATTATAATTACGTGGCAGCAGGCACCAGCCATGCCATGCATATTGAGGAGCATGTCCCGGAATGGTGGGGAATCATCACCGTGGAGCAGGTGAACGGAGAGGCGGATTTTTATATTTTGCGGAAACCGAAGGAGAACCCGAAGGTCAATGTGAAGAAAAAACTGAGCCTCCTGTGGCGGCCGGAACTGGCCCATATTCAGGAACTGAACCATCTGCCCAGATACCGGCAGCGGAGCAAGCAGTTTGTTACAGAGAAAATCCTTCTTAGCGTTCCAGGAGAATTATTGCAGAAGCAGGTGAGCCAGGAGCTGTTTGAACGGGATTACACACGGATCGCGGAGATCATTAAGGAATATAAGAGAGGGCTGTAGATAGAAGCATCCATATAATGAAAACAGCGGTTCCGGTATATGGATGCTTTGCTATGTGCAGAAAGCTGTTTTTCAATGCTGATGCCTGCAGCAGGCCCTTACGTTCCGGAACCCTATGGATATGCACACATATAGCAGGAACCAGACCGCGCAGTGGACTGCCAGAACAGCCAGCTCTTTTCCCAGGCTGCCGCTTCCGGTCAGCAGTTTCATCAGGCCATAGAATGTGGCGCTCGACGGAAGCAGGTATGTCAGGGCATGGGGGATGCCGTCTGCCGGGAGGAGCAGGTAAAACAGGACCGGCGGGGCGAGGAAGAGGATCATGATGATCTTGATGAATACGATCCCTGCCATAAGGTTTTCCGAGAACCTTGCAATAAACAGCCCGGTCAGGGCGGCAATAAATGCCGAGAGGATGACCAGGAGCAGCAGCGGTACGATCTGCGGTATGGAAAGTCTCATGCAGATGAGGGCGGTGACGGCAGTGGAAAGGGCGCCGCCGGTAAAGCCGACGAGAATCTTCTGCAGGGCATACTGAGACTTTGTCAGGGGCAGGATTTCATTGATGCAGAGGATCCCATCCTCTTTTTCGCTGATGATGTTCATGGCATTGAAGGTACAGCCCATGAACATGGCTGTGACCATGGTGATCACGATCAGCAGATGTTTCATTATGTTGTTGTCCGACCCGGACGGAAGCAGGATGATCTCATACCGGGACATCAGGCTGCGGTCTGCGTAAAGCTGCGGGAGCAGGTCTGCGGTGACAGCGGTCCGTGTCAGCTCGTCGCCGGAGCGGAATACCTGGAGGCCGGGGCCGTCAGAGAGGACGCCGATGGTCTGCGTGGAAGGTTCCCTGACGGCAGATTCCAGATCTTCCATGGTGTCATAGGCAGTGACGGAGCCGTGAACCTGAAGCCATGAGACGGCTTCAGGGGCCAGGTCATTTTGCAGGATACCGAAGGCAGGTTCCGCCGCGGAGGTCAGGTTCAGATCTGATAAGAGATTCAGAGCCAGCCCGGCCGCGATGGGCAGCAAAAATGTCAGGATACACAGCTTGTCGCGCCGAATTGCTTTTAATTGATATTTCAGGGCGTTCCAGTTCATGGGGGATGATCCCTCCTTTTCAAGTCAAATCATTTTTCAAATAATATTTTTTTATCCTTCCCGTTTCATCTCGCACCGGAGCCCCCATCCGGCCAGGAGGTACAGCAGGGCGACGGCGCATGCGCAGGCCGCATAATAGACGGGACTGGTATTTGGGTTTCGAAAATATGCGTTTTTCATGGCAAGAAACAGATGGTACATGGGATGGTACTTTATCCAGCCGATCTCCAGTCCGGTCTGTCCTGCAAGGAATACGGGGGTGGTGATAAATACCGCCAGTACGAGATACAGGAGTGAAAATTGCTTGAAATCCGGCAGTGCGATGGCGCAGAAAAATCCGGCCAGAGCCATCAGCAGGGAGAGGATCCCGGCCTGCATGAGGACTGCGGGGAGCACTGCCAGCCCTTCGGCAGCCCCCAGGTTGATCAAGGTCAGCATCGCGGAAAAAACAAGGTCACTCAGCAGGATCAGTCCCAGCTTAGACAGGATAAAGGCATTTCTCTGAACCGGGATGACGGCATGGATCCGGATGACGCCCATGTCCTTTTCCTTAAACAGCATTGCGGCCAGCCCTAAAAATCCCACTGCCGCCAGTTCAAAGAATAAAAATTCGGCGGTGATCTCGCGGCGGTTTTTCATTTCCTTACTATCTTTGCCGATGAGAGCGGCGCCTGTGTTCGATGGGGCGGCTTGATCAGCTTCTGCGGGAGAATCTTCGGAATCCAGAAGAGCTTTCCGAAGCGGGGCAGGCCCGCCAGCGCCGATCGTGGATATCCTGGATGCCGCGTAGGCGGCCCGCAGATGGTCGATCGTATCAATTCCGCAGGAAACCATCCGGATCCGGGGCGCTTTTTCAGAAAGGTCGATCCCTATGGAATATCCGTCACTGCAGGCGTCTGCCAATTCTTCTTTTGTATTCACATTTATAACGGGCGGCAGTGTGCGGCCTGAATCTTGAGCCGTAATACTGTTGATAGCCTGAGTCCCGATGCCGGCCGGATCATAGCAATACACCGGGTACATTTTATCATCCAGGCTGACGTATACAAAATGAATATAGCAGGAATATAGCACCAGCGAGCCGGCCGCCAGCAGAAAGAATCTGGCGGACAGCATGAGCCGGAAATCCTTTTTCAGCAGTGTAAAAAACATGCCTGTCATCAATCCAGCCCCCTTCCTGTGTACCGAATGAAAACATCCTCCAGGGTAGACTCCTGGGAATGGATGCTGCGGTTCTCCTCCTTCAGATTCCGGGGCGTGTCAAGGGCGGCGATCTGTCCGTTTGAAAGAAATGCAACACGGTCGCAGAGCAGATCCGCATCCACCATATTATGGGTGGTGAGGAAAACGGTGGTTCCTTTTTGACGCTCCTCTTCAATGATCTTCCGGAACAGTACGGCTCCGGAGGGATCCAGTCCGCTGGTGGGTTCGTCCAGGAATAAGAGCTTTGGATTACTGATCAGCGCCCGCGCCATGCTGACACGCTGCCGCATCCCTTTGGAATAAGAAGCGACAGGCTTTTTTAGAAAGCCGCGTTTAAATTCCAGCATATCCAGCAATTCCTCGGGATCCCGGACATTTTCCGAGGGATAAAATGAGGAAAAATAGTTCAGGTTGTCGAGTGCGCTCAGATTGGTATACAGATAAGGAAATTCAAATAGTACGCCGATCTGCCGGAAAAATTCCTGACTCTGGACTGCTGCGATATCCATTCCGAGTACGCTAACCTGACCGCCGTAACCTTTCAGGATCCCGGTCAGGATTTTCTGAGTGGTGGACTTTCCAGAGCCATTGGGCCCCAAAAACCCGAAGATCTCGCCCTTTCCGACTTTAAAATTCAAGCCGTGGAGGGCCTGTTTGTCTTTTCCATAGGAAAAGGTCAGGTTTTTTACCTCGATCATTCTTCATCACCCCATTTTCCGCGTTTGGCGTTTTTTTTCTCCTGTGTCCGCCGGCTCCACCATTTTATGAACTTTACCTTCAACGGCAGTGAAACTGCCAGGATCGCTGCGAACACCAGCCACCAGTACCACTCCAATCCTAAAAACATGTTCTGTCCCTCCTTTTTAAATTGTGTTTTATAGGTACAGTGTATAGGCATGGTGTAAAATCCGTGTGAAGGCGGCGTGAAGCAGAAGTAAAATCGTTGGAAAATATTCCACCTGTACGGTTGCAATCCGAAGTCACATTTTTATGCAATTTATTACTTGCAATGAAAATGCGACTTCGGATCAGCAACCGTACAGGTGGAATATATTTGGGCAGGACGGATCATGAACATCCGCTATTTTACTGGCCGGACGCCTGGCAGTAACGGGCGGCTCCCAAATAAGTGAAAAATTCGATTGCCTTCGTTGAAAATGATGATATAATGTAAAAAATTGACTGCGGTGAACACAGTAGATAAGAACAGAAAGTTCCCTGCAAAAGGAGAATCGGCTATGAATGTAAAATATCAGAAAACCATCTATGCATGCTTTGTGGGATATGTCGTACAGGCGATCATCAATAATTTTGTCCCGCTGCTGTTTTTGACCTTTGAGAGCACCTACCAGATCCCGCTCAGCCAGATCACCATACTCATCACGTTTAACTTCGGGATCCAGCTGCTTGTGGACCTTCTGTCGGCGGGATTTGTTGACAAGATCGGATACCGGGTTTCCATCATGCTGGCCCATATCTTCTCGGCAGCGGGGCTGCTGGGGCTTGCCGTGCTGCCGGAGATCCTGCCCAGCGCCTATGCGGGGCTCCTGATCTCGGTGATGATCTATGCCCTGGGGGGCGGACTGCTGGAGGTGCTGGTCAGCCCGATCGTGGAGAGCTGCCCGACGGACAATAAGGAAAAGGCAATGAGCCTGCTCCATTCCTTCTACTGCTGGGGGCATGTGGGAGTGGTGCTTCTTTCCACCCTGTTTTTCCGGGTATTTGGGATCGAAAACTGGAAGCTTTTAACGATCATCTGGATGATCGTTCCGGTCGCCAATGCATTTGTTTTTGCAAAAACACCTATGGCGCCGCTTGTGGAAGAGGGCGAGACCGGAATGACTATGGCAGACCTGTTCCGAAATAAAGTGTTCTGGGTACTGATGCTGATGATGACGTGCGCGGGAGCAAGCGAACAGGCTGTGAGCCAGTGGGCGTCTACCTTTGCCGAGAGGGGGCTGGGTGTGACCAAGACTGTGGGAGATCTGGCCGGTCCTATGGCTTTTGCTGTTCTGATGGGAAGCGCAAGAGCGTTCTATGGAAAGTTTGGAGACAGGATCGATCTGAATCGGTTTATGGCCGGAAGCGGGATACTTTGCGTGCTGTCGTATCTGTGCATTTCCCTCTCGCCTTCTCCGGTACTGTCCCTTATAGGATGTGCTATCTGCGGGCTGTCCGTGGGAATCATGTGGCCCGGGAGCTTCAGCAAGGCGTCCGCGCTGATCAAAAACGGCGGGACGGCCATGTTCGCGCTGCTGGCTCTGGCGGGAGACCTTGGATGCTCCGGCGGTCCGACGGTTGTGGGATATATTTCCAGCATGGCATCGGACGACCTGAAAAAAGGAATCCTGGCAGCAGTGGTATTTCCGATATTGCTGGTGGCAGGGGTAATTGGCGCAGAACGGATCAAGGGAGCGCAGGCGAAGCCGCGTTAAAAGAGTTCCGGCAGAACGGCTGATTGTATCAGCGGTATGTGCCGGGTATTGAGAAATAAAACAGGACGCCCCCGGGCATATTTTTCACGCCGTATTCCAGGCCCTGCATGGACAGGATCTGCGCGACGATGGACAGTCCCAGTCCGGATCCCTGATAATCAATATCCTGATTCCGGTAAAATCTTGTCCAGATTTTGGGTAATGCTTCTTCTGGTATATGTTTGCCTTCATTAAATATAGAGAAATGCAGACGATCCCCTTGCATTGTCAGGGACAGGCTTAGCCTTCCGCCCGGATACACATTTTTCCGGGCGTTCAGGATCAGATTGTCCAGGACCTGCTCCATCCGCTTTTGGTCTGTTTTAACATATATTTTCTGCTCGGGCAGTTCGTAGGTGAATTGGAAATCGGCATCTGGAAGGTCCGGCAGGAGCCGGCCTGCAGCAGTTTCTACAAATTCTACAAAGTCGAATTGCTCAATGACCAGCGAGGATGCGCCGCTTTCCAATGCGGACAGGTCCAGCAGGGTGGTGATCAGACTGCCCATGCGTTCGGTTTCGGAAATGATGATGTCTGCATACTTCTGACGCAGAGCTTCGTCGGTTTCATCCTGGATCCCTTCGGCATAGGCCCGGATGATTCCGACAGGGGTTTTCATTTCATGGGACAGGCTGTCGGCCAGATCTCTGCGCTCCGCGAGAAGCCGCTGCTTCTCTGCCACATCTTCCGCAAGCCGGGAGTTGGCGAGCTCCAGCTGTGTATTTGCGCTTTCCAGCCGGGCCAGCGTATCCTGCAGGTTTTCGGACATCCGGTTCAGGCTGCGGGAGAGCCCGCCAAATTCATCCTCCGAGGTGAGACGGCAGGACTCTGAGAAATCCAGATCTGCCAGCCGCCCGGCGGTCTCGTTCAGCCGGGAGATCGGGTCGGAGATAAAACGCCCCATCAGAAAATCGACTGTCAGGACCAGAGGGATCACGAATGCAAGCCAGACCAGGAGAGATACATCCGGATTGTCGGATACATGTGTGGAAAATAGAAAAGACGCGATTAATACCATACCGGCCAGTTTGGAGGTTATGATGATTTTTTTGCGGACCGTATGGAAAGAAAATAAATTTTTCAGATTCATGTGGGCACCTCAAATTTGTAGCCGGAACGGATCAGGGTGATGATATTTTTGCCTTCGCTGCCCAGCTTTTGGCGGAGATTTTTAATGTGGGCGTCCACCGTGCGCGTGGTCCCTTCAAACTCATAGCCCCAGATCCGGTTCAGGAGCTGGTCCCGGCTGAAGATCTGCCCGGGGTTTAACATGAAAAAATGGAGCAGTTCATATTCCTTGTGGGTCAGTGTGATCTCCTGTCCGTCCACATAGACTTTGCGGGAGGCGGGCTGGAGCGCGGTCTTTCCGGCGCAGAGGGTGCTCAGAGGAACGCAGGAAGTCCGGCGCAGAAGGGCGTTGACTTTTGCCAGAAGGACTCTTGGGCTGAAAGGCTTTGTCATATAATCGTCGGCGCCGTATTCGTAGCCCTTTAGCTTGTCCTCTTCACTGCTTTTGGCGGTCAGCAGGATCACGGGTGTATTGCCCATCTCGCGGGCAAGCCGGCATACGGAAAAGCCATCCAGATGGGGCATCATGATGTCCAGGATCAGCAGATCCACCGGGGTGCTCTTCAGCAGCATCAGGGCGTCCACCCCGTCATCCGCAGTCAGACAGGTGTGGCCGCCTTTTTTCATATATTCTGCAATGATATCCTGCATATTTTTTTCATCTTCTGCAATCAAAATAGCTGCCATAGGAAAACCTCGCTTTGCTTGAACTGTCTGGAGTCCGCTGCGCGGAGCAGCGTGCAGGATGTGTTCTGCCTGCGGACACATCTGACCTTTGCGGCAAACGGGAGCCGTCTACAGCCTGCATTCCAGCTGGCGGTCAAATGGCTCTGCCTCCACGTGCTTTTTCTGGATCTCTTTTGCATCGACACATCCCATCTTCTGATAAAATGCCTGGGTTTCTACGGCGGAATGGGCGGATATATATAATTTTTCCGCTCCGTTTTTCCTGGCCCATTCTTTGGCTGCGCAGAAAAGAGCTGCCCCGATTCCAGAGCCGCGCAGATCTTCCGAGACATGAAGGCTTGTCAGGTCAAGATATCTGTGTTCTCCACCGAACAGGCCGGCTTCGACAGAGGCAAATCCTTTCAGAGACCGGCCGCTAAACGCCGCATATACAAAGCCGCCGGAAGCCAAAGTATTTTTTAGGCAGGAGACCAGAAAATCATAATCGCTCTCTGTCCAGTTATCGATAAAAGGCGCGTCTTTGATCAGCCATTCATTCTTTTCCTTCCGCCAGCATTTTGTGACGGTCTGATGCCGGATAAAATCCTGGAACAGCTCCTGGCAGAGTTCATGTTCAGATAAAGGTCTGTATTGGATCATAGGGTCAGGGTCTCCTTTCCATTCATTCCGTAAAACTTCTATTCATTTATTATAGGTCCTTTGCGGATGATTTACAAGGGCAGATTGTCTGTACCAAGTTACTGCTGTGAAATGGGGTTACAGTTCGCGGCCGGTTGGGCCGTGAACTGTAACGTGTGAACAGTAACAAATGGATAAAAAATGGAAATTCGGTTGAAATATGGAAAGAAAACTGCTAAAATAAAGAAAAGACGGAATAGAAGAAAGGAGGGATTTCCATGACGATCGAAGAGATGCGGAGGCGCAAAAAAGAACTTGGCTATTCCTATGAACAGATAGCGGAACTCTCGGGACTGCCGCTAGGAACGGTGCAGAAGGTGCTGGGCGGCGTTACGAAATCCCCGCGTTACGATACATTGAAGGCGCTGGAAGGCGTATTTGGGAATAAGATGGATATGATGATCCGGGAAGCCCGGGCCGCCTACATGACGGAGCTGGAATATGAGAAGTCGCGGCAGGGCGGGTATACGCTGGATGACTATTTCGCGCTGCCGGAAGAAAAGCACGCAGAACTGATCGACGGGGTGTTTTACGATATGGCTGCGCCGAACAGCGTGCATCAGTCATTCGTGGGACAGGTCTACAGGAAGCTGGCGGATTATATAGATAAGAAGGGGGGATCATGCGTGCCCATGTCCTCCCCGCTGGATGTGCAGCTTGACTGTGATGAGAAGACGATGGTACAGCCCGATGTCATGGTCGTCTGTGACCGGGGCAAGTTTCGCCGGGGCGTGGTTTACGGTGCGCCAGATCTGGTTGTGGAGGTGCTCTCCAGAGCCACCAGACGGAAGGACATGATGCTCAAGCTGTCCAAGTACGAGGCGGCAGGCGTGCGGGAATACTGGCTGGTAGACCCGGACAAGCGGAAGGTCATTGTGTATGATTTTGAGAGTGATCTTAATGTCAGACTTTATGATTTTACACAGAAAGTACCGGTGGGGATATTCCGGAGCAAGTGTGTGATTGATTTCCAAAAGATCTACGAAGCGGTCAGCTTTCTCTATGATGAGGAATAATAAGCCGGCGTCACGGAAGCGGGGACTATGGGAGACACTGTTCGATTCCTGGCCGTGTACTGTGCTGCACGGCCGCACATTAAAAATGTTTCACTACAAAAACAGAGGAAAATACATATGAAGACGAAAATTCGCAGCTTTTTCATGATGACATCAGCGACCTTGATCATGGCCGTAGGAATTTATTTTTTCAAGTTTACCAATAACTTTACGTTTGGCGGGATTACCGGTCTTGCCGTTCTTGTTGCAAAGTCCGGGCTGATTTCTGCGTCGGATTTTTCCTTTGCGGCCAATATGGTCCTGCTCGTACTGGGGGCCGTGATCCTGGGGAAGAAGTTTGTGGCAAAGACTGCTTACTGCAGCGTGCTGCTCTCGGTCCTGCTGTCATTGTTTGAGCGGATCTGGCCTATGCGCCATCCGTTTACGAACGAGCCTCTGCTGGAAGTGATCTTTGCGATCGTGCTTCCGGCTTTTGGGTCTGCGGTATTGTTCAATATCGGGGCTTCCAGCGGCGGTACGGATATTGTGGCCATGATCCTGAAAAAGTATTCCAGCATCGATATCGGCCGGGCGCTGATGCTCTCTGATGTAGCTATTACGGTTGCCGGATTTTTTGTGTTTGACGTGGAGGTGGGACTGTACTCCTGCCTGGGACTGGTGTTCCGTTCCGTACTGGTGGATAACTTCATTGAAAGCCTGAATCTCTCCAAGTATTTTAACGTATTCTGCAGCAGGCCGGAGTCGATCTGTGATTTTATCGTACATGAGCTGAACCGCAGCGCTACGATCTGCGACGGGCAGGGAGCGTTTACCGGCTCCCAGAAGTATATCATCTTTACTGCGCTGAACCGGCATCAGGCGGTGCTGCTGAGGAATTTTATCAAAAAAGAGGATCCGTCGGCGTTTATATTGATTTCCAATACAAGCGAGATCATAGGGAAAGGATTTCATAGTGTGTGAAGCCCGGTAAATGAATCCCGCCTGTATTGCGGCTGCCTGCCGCCGTCGGCGGGATTATGTCTAAATACGGATATTTAAAATGTATACGGGGAGGTGGAGACCATTAGGATCTTTGCCTCCTTGTCTGTTACATTGCTCCAGCGATGGCCGATATAATTGGGATAATACAGTGTATCGTGTTCATTCAGTTCGTAGGTCCCTTTATTTTCCATATCAAATATCACACTTCCATACAGAACATACACGAACTCTTCGCCGCCGTGATGGGCGTAATCCCCGGAATCGGTGTGGGACGGTACGGTGACTGTAGCGGCATACATCTCGTTTTTTCCCTGGATGATCAGGGATTCGATCAGAGACTTCCCATTGCTCGTATTACGGACAAATGACTTCTGATCCGTATGGCGCACAAGCTGGATCTGCTCCTCATCTTCTTCCAGGAACAGGGAGAAGACCGGGAGATTCAGTGCGTCGCATATGGACTTCAGGGTGAGCAGGTTCGGGGAAGTTTTTCCGGTTTCGATCTGGCTGATGGTACTTGCCGCCACATTCGACACGTTGGACAGATCGCGGATTGATAGATTCTGCTCCAGACGATGCTCCTTGAGGGTTTTTCCGATTTTGTTTAAATCCATGTATGGACCTCCTGATAAAATTCTATGTGGATGGATTGGCATATATCATAGTAAAAGCGGCAGATGTAAAATGACTGGTGGATAGTGATGGCTTACATTGTTACTGTGATTAGTAACCTTACATTTTTATTATTCAGTGCCGTATCAAGAAGAGGAAATTTAGTAAATTAACTTCAAGTATACCAATGTTCATGAGAAATTGAAAGAAAAAAATATAATTTATTCATTTTACAACAGAAATGGGTATTGTCAGTGTACTAGTACAGTATTGCGCAATTAACGGTGAATACTGCGCCTGCTATTTCTGCCAGTACTGCGTTGTCGTCAATCAACGATGCCACCGCATCGCCTCTTTCCTCCGCCTTGTCCTGACAAAAATATCAGGCACATTATTCACCATTATATACGCAATGATGTACTAGTGGTCAATTCGTTCCGGGCGACGCATGATGTCAGCATCTTCATAACGGGTTCCAATTCCCGCCTGCTTTCCGGAGAGCTGGCGACGCATTTGAGCGGGCGGACGGTTTCATTCCGGATATTGCCTTTCAATTTTAAAGAGTTCTGTCAGTTTCATGGAGACAGGTCGGATTATGACCAGCTTCTGGCGGAGTATATGAAATGGGGCGGTTTTCCCCTTGTCTGCAAGGAGAAAGAGGAGCGCAGCAAGGAGATTCTTCTGTCCAATATCTACGATTCCGTTGTACTCAAGGATATCGTGATGCGCAACAAGGTCACGTCGCCGCAGGCGTTGGAGCGGGTGCTGGATTACCTGGTGGGCAATTCTTCCGTCACGGTATCCGGCAATAAGATCTCTGAAGCGATTTCCGATAAGCATCAAAAGGTGTCGGCGCCGACGGTGTACGATTACATCAAATATGTGGAGGAAGCCTGCATCTGCGACAAGATTCCGAGGTACGACATCCGCGGAAAAAAACAGCTTGCCTTTGAGGAAAAGGTCTATGTATGCGATCTAGGTTTCTTCTATTTAAAAAAGCACCGTGTAAAGGATGAATATAACTACATTGTGGAAACCATTTGCTACAATGAACTGATCACAAGGGGGTATAAGGTCTATGTGGGCAAGACGTACCGCGGCGGGGTGGATTTTATCGCCCAGCGGGGGCAGGAAAAGATCTATGTCCAGGCAGCATATTATCTGGCGGATGAGTCGGTGGTCGAGCGGGAAGTTGGGGCGTACCGCGTAATTGAGGACAATTATCCGAAATATGTGGTGTCCATGGATAAAGTGCCGCTTAGCAGGGACGGGATCATCCATAAAAATCTGATTGATTTTCTGCTGGAAAGGTGAGTTCCTTTACACTCCGTTTAGAGCATGTTATACTAGTACAGCAGAAACAGTTACCGAACAGAGAGAGGGCTGCAGTTTACGGCAAGGCCGCGGACTGCGCCGAGAGAGGGACAGAAGAGATTATGACATTAAAGGAACTGCCGATCGGCAAAAAGGCGACCATCACCACGGTAGGCGGCGAGGGTGCGCTGAGACAGCATTTTTTGGATATGGGAGTCATTCCGGGGACAGATATCGTATTGATCAAATACGCTCCGCTGGGCGATCCGATGGAGTTTATGATCCACGGGTATGAGCTTACGCTGCGACTGGCGGACGCGGAAAAAATAGAGATTCGGGACGTTCGGGACGATGAGCCGGAGACGGAGGAGAGAACCCGCAAGAAGCCTCGTATCGAGCATCCCGGCTTAGGTGAAGGCGGGCGGTATCATGAAAAGGGGACGGAACATCCGCTGCCGGACAGCGCACTTCTGACCTTTGCGCTGGCAGGCAACCAGAACTGCGGGAAGACCACGCTTTTCAACCAGCTCACCGGTTCCAACCAGCATGTGGGCAATTTTCCGGGAGTTACGGTGGACCGGAAGGACGGGGTGATCAAGGGGCATTGCAATACGCTGATCACGGATTTGCCGGGAATCTATTCCATGTCGCCTTATTCCGGCGAGGAGATGGTGACACGGGAATTTGTGCTGAAGGAACATCCCAAGGGGATTATCAATATAGTAGATGCCACCAACATTGAGCGCAACCTGTACCTGACTATGCAGCTTATGGAACTGGATATTCCCATTGTACTGGCTTTGAATATGATGGACGAGGTTCGGGGAAACGGCGGCGCCATCCGGATCAATGAGATGGAGGCCATGTTGGGGATCTCGGTGGTGCCGGTGTCGGCGGTCAAGAATGAAGGAACCGACGAGCTGGTGAACCACGCCCTTCATGTGGCAAAATACCAGGAACGCCCGGGCAGGATTGACTTTTGCCGGGAAGATCAGCGGGGCGGGGCAGTCCACAGATGCCTGCACGGGATCATGCATCTGATCGAGGATCATGCCCGGCAGGCGGAGATTCCGGTTCGTTTCGCGGCGAGCAAGCTGGCGGAGGGGGATGCCCAGATTCAGGACAGTCTGGGGCTGGATCAGAATGAGAAGGAGATGCTGGAGCACATCATCTGCCAGATGGAGAAGGAGAGCGGGATGGATCGGGCGGCGGCCATTGCGGATATGCGGTTTTCCTTTATCCAGGAAGTTTGCGACGCTACGGTGATCAAGCCCCGGGAAAGTAAGGAGCACGCCCGGAGCGCGAAGCTTGACCGGGTGCTGACGGGAAAATATACGGCGCTGCCGGTATTTATCGGAATCATGGGGCTGGTGTTCTGGCTCACCTTCAACGTGATCGGCGCATGGCTGCAGGACATGCTGGATCAGGGGATCACCTGGCTTGCAGGCATGACGGACAGGGCCATGGCGGCGGCAGATGTGAATGAAGTGCTGCATTCCCTCATCATTGACGGCATTTTTAACGGGGTGGGCAGCGTGCTCAGTTTCCTGCCGATCATCGTGATCTTGTTTTTCTTCCTTTCCATGATGGAGGACAGCGGCTATATCGCCAGAGTGGCCTTTGTGATGGACAAGCTGCTGCGGAAAATGGGGCTCTCCGGGCGGAGCATCGTCCCCATGCTGGTTGGCTTCGGCTGTACAGTGCCCGGGGTCATGGCAACCAGGACCCTGCCGTCGGAGCGGGATCGGAAGATGACGATCTTGCTGACGCCGTTTATGAGCTGCTCGGCAAAACTGCCGATCTATGGATTTTTTACCGCGGTGTTTTTTCCGGAGCATGCGGCGCTGGTGATGATCGGGCTGTATGTACTGGGGATCCTTCTTGGGGTCTTGTTGGCTCTTGTGCTGAAAAAGACGATGTTTAAAGGGGAGGCGGTGCCTTTTGTGATGGAGCTGCCTAATTACCGGATGCCGGGCATGAAAAATGTGGGGCACCTTCTGTGGGATAAGGCAAAGGATTTTCTGCAGAGGGCATTTACGGTGATCTTTATCGCGACCATTGTGATCTGGTTTTTGCAGACCTTTGACTTCGGGCTGAATATCGTGGATAATTCCCACGACAGTATGCTGGCCGCGGCGGCGGGCCTGCTGGCGCCGGTGCTGCGCCCGCTGGGGATTGGGGACTGGAGGATCTCTACTGCGCTGATCACCGGATTTATGGCGAAGGAAAGCGTGGTGGCGACCCTGTCCGTGCTGTTTGGGTCTACGGAAGCCATTGCCGGGGCTCTGACGCCCCTCGCCGCCGCCAGTCTGTTGGTGTTCTGCCTGCTGTATACGCCCTGCGTGGCGGCCATCGCTTCGGTGAAGCGGGAACTGGGAGGAAAATGGGCGGTCGGCGTGGTGCTGGGCCAGTGCGCGGTTGCATGGGCGGCGGCCGGTGTGGTGCGGCTGATTGGATTTGTACTGGGGCTGGGCTGAAGGGCCTGATTTATGGATAAAGGAAAAAGGTACATCTATTCGGGAATTTTAGACCGAAATAAGATGTGCCTTTTTCTTTTTGGTATGAACGGAATTTTACCAGAATGTGATTGAAACTTTTAAACCTGCGAAAGAAAACTTTTATCACGGTGTTCTGATTGGAATTTTGGGAGTGAAGAGCAGATGGGGCGTTCCTTCTAACCGGGAAATGGGTGAAGGATATGCGGACATTCTTGTAGAACCGGATACCGGAGATATGGGGATTATTATAGAGGTGAAATATGCGCATGACGGTAATCTGGATGCCGTGTGTAAAGAAGCGCTGAAACAAATAGAATATACCAGATATGAGGAGGAGCTTCTGGACAACGGAGCAGAGCATATTGTGAAATACGGGATTGCGTGTTACAAAAAGAGATGCAGGGTCATGCTGGCAGAAGGATAAGGCAGACAGGCTCAGGAAAAAACGGCTGTTTATATACCCACGGGCACCCCATTATGGCTATGCGGCCGTGACCCAGGGGATCAAATAGAATCAGAAATACCAATTGCGAAAGGAATGTAAAAATATGTGTAAGCATTTTAACACCACCGGCCTGTGCTTCCCGGAGGAGCACTATATGGTCAATATAGACGGACGTCTGGAAGAAATCAGGCAGATGGTTGACCGGGGAGAATATTTTGCGATCAACAGGGCGCGTCAATATGGAAAAACAACGACTCTCAGCCGGCTGGCCGGGAAACTTTCAAGTGAATACATTGTCTTTTCTGCGGTATAATGAACGCGTGACGGACAGAATTTCTGATCTTTTAAAAGAAGAGCTGCGCCGGATGCAGTCGGATAACTCCGCTGATCTAGAGGACTTATCCGATTTTATATCACAGCTGTGCGGCCAGTCAGATAAACAGGTTGTCATCATGATTGATGAAGTGGATCAGGCAGGAAATCAGAAGATATTCCTTTCTTTTCTGGGAATGCTCCGCAGGAAGTTTCTGACAAGAAAAACGGAGCCCATGGTGTCCAGGCTTTGCCAGATTCTGGATGAACAGATTTTAGGGAAAGAAGGATTTCCGGAATTAAGACAGGCGGTTTATGCGATTTTATTCAAAGGGGAAAAGATTTCCTTTAGCGCTTATAATCATGTGTTCAATCTGGGCGTCATGTTTGGCTTTATTAAAGAAGAGAATGACAACATTGTAATCTCTAACCGGATCTTTGAGATGCAGTTGTATAATCTTTTTATTTCAGAGGAATTGCTGGACAGCGTCATGTATAAGTCCGCGGCTAGGGACAAGGACAGAAATCTGTTTATCCGGGATGGCCGGCTGGATATGGAACCGGTATTGGTCAGATTTACAGAGACATTTAAATAATCGTTCGACACAATCCGACAGCATCCGGGAGGAACATGAAGTTGAGAATGCCCTGTTTTCTCAGGTTGAGAATCCTCCTTCGAAACATTCAAGTTGATTAGAAAACGCCTGATTTACGGGCGTTTTTCTTAATTTGAGAATGAAAATAGATTTTTCCGCCGCGCCCTCCGAATGTAGAATTATGTAGAACGTTTTTTAAGGCAAGCCGGCAAAAGTAGAGCTATAATAGGTTCAAACACAAACCGGCATGCGATGGATGCATATTTCCCAGACGGTACATACCGGCAGACGAAAAGGAGCGTTTCCCGGGGCGGGCGGTGGGCCTGCCTGCGGATGCGGCCGCTTCTATGGTCAGCCATTTTCAGCAGCTGCGGTGCTGGCTGAGGAAAAAGACACCCGGTGTACGGATGTGTACTATATAAATGAATAGAGGAGGGCTTCGTTATGTTTAATGAAGTAGTGACGGGCACCAATATCGTTTACTATATGATGATAGCGATAGGGGCCATCGGGGTGCTGGCAAAGGCAGTCAACCAGATCACTCTTCGCCGTCTGGTCAGGGCGGCGGGCAATATGCCCAAAAGTACACACAAACTGATAAAGCTGGTGCGGGCGAAATACGAGCATGCACTGATGCTGCACGACCGGGTAGAAAATGCGGAAGCATTTGTGGAAAAATACATATATGAATACAGAGGTTTTTTGCTCAGAATCCATACATGGAGACAGCTTGAGCTGCAGTCCATCTGGTTTTCCGGGATTCTGGCGGCCTTTGGGGGAATTGTCTGGTATATGGAAAATGGATTTTGCGAGCAGGTGTATCGTTATATCAGTCTCGGGGCGGCGGAAATGGTTCTTCTGTTTGTTGTCAGCCAGCTCTCGGACGAGCAGTACAAGATTGAAGCGGCAAAAAATTACATGGTGGATTATCTGGAAAATGTATGCGCCATGCGCCGCCGTAAAGCCCGCCAGTCGGAGAAAGACCAGATCAACATTATCCAGCCGGAAACCTCCCAGGCGCTCCGCACAAATGGACGTGAGGAGGGAAACGGCGCAGGCGGCGGGAAGGAAACTGCCGCTGGAAACGGATTTATGAAGGGAAAAAAAACGGCAGGTGGAAGCCGGGCGGCGTTGGGGCGGAGCGATTCTCACGCAAAGCAGGGGGCAGAGTCCAGAGAAGCTCAGGAGGCGCCGGGCTTGTCCATCAGTATCGAAGGTGAGCCGCGCAGAGCCAGGGCGGGGGTATCAGGAGATACGGAGCCGCTGTACGAAAGCGCGGAGGAGCTTGCCAGGGTAGCGGGCATATACGAGGAGGAAATCGGATCAGATTCGGAAACCCCGCCTGCATATGGAAATGTAACCGCAATGAGGACGGAGCCTGCTTCTGAATATGAAGAAGCTGCGGGAAAGGAAAAATCCTCCTTCGGATACGGAGGAGCCGCGGCGAAAGGGGGCAATGGGTCCCCGGCATATGGATCGGCTGCCGGAAAGGGGGTGAGCGCTTCCGGGGCCCCGGGCACGACCCAGATGAAACGGATTCCCGGCAGATTCCAGGATGTGGTGCAGAGGATGATCGAGGACACTTCCGAATACGAGGAAGTTTTAGAAGGGCCGCCCTTGCCGGATGAATCGTCCCGCCCCGCAGGCCATCCGGATATGGTCCGGACTGAAGGGGAGAGCATCCCGGACAAGCTCCGCCAGGCCGCGGACTACCTGGAAGCGGACGCCTCCTATGGAGAGGGGGACGATATGAGAGAATATGACAGAGCAAGGCGTAAAAACCGGAAGAAAGGGGACGCGGCAAGGCAGGTGATCCGCCGCACCATGAAAGGAAACCCGGAACTTCTGGAGCGGGAGGATTCGACGCTGAAGGAAGAAGCAATCCGCCAGATCCTGGAGGAATTTCTGGCATAAACGTATAAAAAATGTGTTTCGCGAACGGCGAGGAGGGAACTGTAAAATTTGACGTAAACAAAAGCTTTTATCTTGAATAACTATGCTATATTTGGTAAAATATGTATAGCGTGGTACCAAAGGATTACTGTTTGCGGCACCCTGCACTTTGCTGCAGGACATCCGGCCGGGGCAGAACAGCGGCCGCCCGGAGATTTTCAGAGGACAGGCAGTAATACCTCAGAGTACGGAAGCAGAAAGGAAGGGTAACGATGGCTAACAAAGTAACATTTGATTATTCAAAGGCAACAGGTTTTATTCAGGAACATGAGATGCAGTATATGAGCGAGCTGGCGGCACAGGCGAAGGACAAGCTTGTATCCAAGAGCGGCGCGGGGAATGACTTTGTAGGATGGGTCGATCTTCCGGTGGACTATGACAAGGAAGAATTTGCCCGTATTCAGAAAGCAGCGGACAAGATCCGTGAGGATTCCGAAGTACTTCTGGTGATCGGGATCGGCGGCTCCTATCTTGGGGCGAGGGCCGCAATCGAGTTCTTAGGACATTCCTTTGCAAATGTGGTTTCCAAAGACGTCAGAAAATCTCCAGAGATTTATTTCGTAGGAAACAGCATCAGCAGCACATACATCAGCGACCTGATCGAAGTTGTGGGAGACAGAGATTTCTCAATCAATATGATA
>Ga0137307_101417_pt1 | contig 21291 bp, 22 predicted proteins | sample NAcewD2O_March_2_FD_97180 | JGI IMG/M metagenome (GOLD analysis project Ga0137307, IMG submission 97180) | Mouse cecal microbial communities from Vienna, Austria - N-Acetylglucosamine amended D2O_March | ecosystem: Host-associated > Mammals > Digestive system > Large intestine > Cecum | place... | reverse complement strand
GTTAAACCATCATCAAGATTTTGCACTTCAAACTGTGAAGGATTAATATACCCGCCTCTTGGCTGTTTTATTTCACTAATTCTTCCTGTAACTGAACTCATAACTTTTCTCACTTGTGCTGTAATTACCTAAGCAAATATTTACCATATTCAATATCTATACAAACCCTAATTTCATCTTCTGTATCAGATATAATATATCCTCAAAGCATCACTATATCAGAACCATTTCTATGCCTACACTGTTGAAATTAGTTTATTATTATCTTATCTTCCAAAAACTATGGCTCTCGGCCTTATTCTACCACAAGTATACGCTAAATGCTATATTGAATTTTTCATATTCGTTTATAGAATTTTTTTGCCTATAACCGCTTACTAGAAGTTCATCCACCAAACTTTTCCCTCACTCCATCTTCTCCCCTTCCCTCGCACTCAGCCCCCTCCTCCCCCCTGCTCCCGATACTTACCAATCGTCTCATCACTCCACACATGAACCTCAATATACCGCTCCGGTCCGTATTTCCCATCATCGTTCCAGTCCTGCGGAAGCCCGTACCGGTCGATGATCTTTAAGATTTCGGGATAGGTGTAAAGTTGATGGCGGTATTCTTTTCCGTCATTCACCTTGGGACTGAATGTCGGCATGGAATCCCCGTAAGTAAACGAAAGCGTATGCAGATCAAATTCTTCAATCGGGATTTTTATAAAATCACTGTTTTCGTACCATGACGACAGCCATGGACTGTGTTCCACAACCATATAATGCGGGACATCTCTGAATATCCGCCCACCCTTTTTGATAAACTCGGAGCGGATAATCTTTTCACAGTTGCGCCGGTATTCCACATATTTATCATGCCTCTGCGCCGCCTGAGAGGAGGGTCTCGCGATTTTAATTGCTTCTAAAACCAATTTTGCCTGTTCAACTGATATGTCCGACAAGTTTTGAAACGGACCTGTCGCTTTATCAAAATAGTGATATAAGTACATCTTTCAATTCCCTTTCCTCAAACGCATACCTGATCAGCGTCGCCGCGCACTGTGTGCTTTATTATACTACTTTCACCTACTATTTACCATAATAAAATACCGCTAAGATCCGCTATATCTATTACTCTTAATCTTCTGTTCAAATACTCATTTTTATGTTATCATATCGTCAGACTTAATACCGACGCCAATCAAAACGTGCATGCATCACACAGCATAAACATATGCGGAACCCATGATAAAATCAATCCGCAAAAGTGATCTGAAACGCATTATTCGCATTGCTAAACGTCCCGCAACAAAAGACAAATTAGCTGCTATGAGTTTCTGTAACCGAAAGAAAGGAAATTCCCCATGCGAATCCGTCCGTATATTCCCGCCAAAGATTATGAATATCTGTCAACATGGATTGACGACGAAAGAACGCACGCCTTTTGGTGTGCAAACCTTTTACCCTACCCGCTCACTCCGGAGTCTCTTAATGAATTATTGAAAAAGAATGAGCACGACTGGACCGACAGCGCTTATATGACAACTGAGAATAACGGTCAGCCAATTGGTTTTTTCTGCTATTCAGTCAATACGGAAAACAATGTCGGTTTTCTCAAATTCGTGATCGTAGATCGAACAAAGCGCGGCAAAGGTTATGGGAAAGAAATGTTGAATCTCGCAATGCAATACGCCTTTCAGATTACCGGCGCAGAGGCGGTCCAGCTCAATGTGTTCCACGAAAACACAATTGCAATGCACTGCTATGAAAAAGTCGGATTTGTTGAAAGAATGATTGATAAAAATGCTTTTCCATATAAAGAAGAATTGTGGAGCAGATGCAACATGATTCTTTCAAAACAGACATTCCGCACTTCCTTCATCTAATAGGAGAAACCTTATGAATTTTATAGAAATCACACCCACTGACGATCTATGGGAAAGAGTAATGCGCTTTGCCCAAAACTGCTCATGGAATGGCGGGAAATCATTATTCCAGAGAATGTGCGACAATGCTTTTTCCGATTGGGAGCGCGTGATTGTTGCTTTGCACGAAAACGATATTGCAGGGTATTGCACCGTTTCTAAAACCGACTGCATACCTAATATTTCATATACGCCGTATATTGGATTTTTGTTTGTGGATGAAACATATCGCGGCCACCGCCTGAGCCAGAAACTCATTTCTCATGCAATGACCTATTTGAAATCGACCGGGTTTCATCACGTGTTTTTGGTAAGCGACCACGAAAATCTATACGAAAAATACGGTTTCAGGGTCATTGACAGAAAACCGGCTCCCTGGGGTGAAATGGAGAAAATTTATATGCAGGAATTATAACAACAGTTCTTTTTTCATGATCTCATAAACCAGCCTGACATCATTCTGCAATTCATAGATTCCATGCCCTACCGTCTGATACCCCCTGTGTTCATACAGGCAGACCGCGGAAAGCGAGGCATCCAGAAAAACCGTATCATGGCTCTTTGCGATCTCCGCCTCCAAATGATCCATGATGTATGAACCGCACCCCCGTTTCTGATGATCCGGCAGCACATAAACCCCGGTTATATGATTGCCGTCAAAGCAGCCTGTTCCGACAATCATGTCCCCATCCAGCAATACTCCCATATTTCCCGATGCTATCCCCTCTAAAACATGTTCCCTGCTGTGATGAGCGCAAAAAAAATCTGCTACCTCTTTTGGGTAATATTTTGGGTATACCGTTCTTATCGTGGTATGCAAAATATGATGTATTGCATCCGCCATTTCCGATTTCGCTGTTATGTACTCCATAATTTCCCTCTCCAAACTTGTTCATAGATATATAAGTCCTGTCACTTCTTTTAGACATTCACATAGATTTTTACAACGTTATCTGTTTTCTCCGATTAGTCTGCCGATCAGTCCCCTTGTGTTTCCGGGTGTCAAATTCTCCTTATAAGTCAGTCCTGCATTTGTTATATGCAGCACCGGATATTTCCCATTGGTCTGCAATATGTACTTCCTTTCAATCAACCAGTATATGATTGTGGTGACTTCTTCCCTGCTAAAAGAGGTCATCGCGCCATATTCTGCAACAGCTTCCAAATTATATTTTGCTATCTGTTTTGATGTGGAGCCCCGCAAGACAGCCGTCAATACGGTAACACCAAAATAATGCCTGTCACTTATGTGTACAAGTGCCTGCAATACCGTCTCTGCAATCTGAAATGCATTGCGGCCCTTATACTTCGGAAATTTGTCTGTTTTTATCTCATGCCCCTCTGCCTGATTCATGATCTCCTGTTCCCAATTTTTCTTCCTGCCATTATCTGCTTCCATCTCCGTTGATTGCGTCGACACCTTTATTTTTGGAATCCTGTCATAATATGATTTTATCCGCTCAGTACCGTCCCGGTCTTCAGACTCCGACCATGTATATCCCATTTTCTTATAATATTCACGCATGGATATTGTACAATTGCATCCTGTATGATTCTTTTTATAATTAGAGCAGCCCAAGAAGCATCCGCCTTTATCAGAACGCTTGACGATCAGATAACCGTCCTGACATTCCTGACATTTCATAATAGACATTTTACCACCGGAAAGATTGTTCGACATAAAACTGCATATTTCCGGTTCATTTGTACAAATATACAGCTTCAATCCATAAGAGGGCTTGTACTTAAGCTGCAAGGGAAATCCACAGACAGGGCACCTTTTCTTATCCATTCTGGCAGGTTCCTCTTCCGACCAGTTTCCACGCAAAAAAACATTCTTATACTCCTTTTTTATTTCCAGCAAAAATTCCGACGGATTTTTCTCCGGCGCGATAAAATAGACCCGGTTCTTTGTCCTTGTCATCGCTACATAGAAAAGCCTTCTCTCCTCGGCATATTGCATGGATTTATCTTCTTTTACTACCAAAGATAATACCGGATCATCCTCAATCTTGGACGGAAATCCGTATGTCTCATTTCGTCCGTTTACAACAATGACATTGTCATAGCCAAGCCCTTTAGAAGCGTGGGCTGTCATAAACGTAATATCCAGCTTCGGATATTTGACTGACTTCAATTTCGCTCCCCGGTTAACATACTCAAAAAGACCGGTTCTTGCCAAACGGTCTCCGTCAAATCCAAATCTCCCAAGTAACAATATTTTGGATGCAAAGGTATTTCTGCCGGCACTTTTGTCATATGCCATAATCTGCTCAATTGCGGTCTCGACCGCATACGCCATTGCATAATTTGCGCCGCTCCTCCGATCCTCTCCAGGCGCTTTTCTTGCACTGTCATACGTATAAATAATAACCGGCTCTTCGATGTGTTTCGGCGAAATCAGGGATTTCTGTATCTGAGACATATTCTTCTGAATAAAATTACCGGCAATATCAATCACTTCCTGAGAATTTCTGTATGTGCGGACAATTTTCATCAATTTTGCATATCCCATTTTATCTTCAAACTTCGTAAACAGCGTGATATCCGATCCGCTGAACGCATAGATCGACTGCCAATCATCCCCCACCGCCATGATCTTCGCATCGGTCACCTCCGAAAACGCTTTTACTAGATCAAACCTCTGCCTTGAAATATCCTGATACTCGTCAACAATTAAGTACCTGAAATCCAGCTTATCTTTCATTTCCTTCACTTCATTAAGAACTCTGGCAGATTCGTTGATCATATCCTCAAAATCTACTGCATGATTCTCAACTAGATACTTTTTATATTCCAAAAAGCATTTGTGACATATCTCAAGAAAGAGTCTGGTTCTGACATTTGTTGTCTTTCTTGCCAATTTGTCAAATTCATTCTCATCGTAACCGTTTACCTTAAAGTTTCTGATAAAGTTGATGACTAAAAACACAAGGCGGTTAATATATTTATTTTCTTCCTGATCGATCAATTTTTTCACGATCTCATCATTAGAACGCCTGTTTAGCTGAAAGCCATGTCTTATCAATTCTTCTTCCAAATGCTCTGAAATACTTTTCTTATCACGATAAGAAGAAAACGTGTAAATTAATTCTGTTCCATGTTCCCTGTGCAGACGGATTTTATTATGAATTGCTTTTTTGTACGCCGCAAGTTCTTCTTCCCGATATAGAAAATTTTTCCCGTCTTCTGTAATGCCAAAGTGCTCGATATAGGCGGTACGGTCTCCCTGTATAATCATAAAATCAGGTGTATAGGGTTTCGCCGACATCATAATATTATATGGATAAATCGGCTCATATGTATAATCTATCCCGTTCAGATACAGAAAATTAGCAACTTCTACCTCCTGCACGGATCTGACGATCTCATTCTGAATCGTTACCTTCTGCCTGCTCTTTCTGTCAAGGACCTCCGTCTTAAAATCGTCCAGTTCACTTCGCATGGTAGCGTAATTGGCATTCGCTATATGATTAAAGAAATTGTTTATATCATCTCCCTCGTACGGTGCATCAAAATAAGACGCAAAAAACAAAATCAAATTGTTGACCTCAACCGGGTTTTTCAAAATCGTACCCCTGAAATAATCCTGCACACAGCGGAAAAGCTTACTACCGTCTACGATATTTAATTTTTCCGGATCGTTTTTATGCAATATCGCATTCCCGGTTGAATGGAACGTTGCGATCGGACATCCGATATCCAGATCTTTATTGATCTTATCCCGCAGTTCATTTACTGCTTTATTCGTAAAAGAAATAATCAAGATCTGCTTTGGATCAATCTGCTGTTTCTCCACCAGATATTTGACCTTTGCCGCTACCGTTGTCGTCTTCCCCGCTCCTGCACCGGCTATGACCAGGCAATAATCTTCATCCGCAATCACAACCTTTCTTTGATCCTCATCCAGACTGATCGCCGGATCCACCCTCTCCAAGATATGGTCGAGATACTGTTTTTCAGCTTTCATCGTGGTCTCAATGTAAACATCGTTCATTTGGTCCACCAGTTCCACAATATTCTCATATTCAGAGCATGCATTTCTCGCCCGTTCCGCTGAAAACCCATTTTTATTGCAATACTCTTCTAAAACATCATTCTCTTCCATCGTCCTGAACACCTGCATCACATCTGCAAATTTCTGCACGCCCGGCGTATATTCTTTTCTCGAAATATAATGATTCGCATCATGCAGATCTGCCAAAAACTTCTCCCATGCAAGAAGCTCCCCGTACTTTCCTGATATTTCTTTTTCCTCTTTTACTACTGTCTTTTCTTCTTTTGATTTCTTTATATCCTGTACTGCTGCGGCAATTTTCCCAAATATATTTCTAAATAATCTCATGTCTTTCCCCGCTCCTCATTGTTTCTCATCTGCAGCCTGACAAACGGACAAGTCTTGATCCGGATGCTCACCACGCTTTTGGCATATCCTATTCAATCAACCCATGCCTCTTTAATCTGGCTCTGATCCCGCCTCTTGTCCGCCCGTGTTCCCGCGCAATATCAGGTATTTTCATGCCTGCCTCAAATTCTTTCACCAATTTCTGATCCTCATGATCAGTCCATGCCTGACCCGCATGGCTCAATCCGTTTTCCTCAGATCGGGGCAAAGCCTCCTCCGGCTTTATGCTGAGAACCGCATCGGGATCGTCTTTCATAAATGCCGCGATCTCATCCATAAATCTCTGTCCGTATTTCAGAAGCTTATTCGATCCGACGCCGGAAACATCCAGCATTTCCTGCCGTGTTTTGGGTGTTTTGACACACATATCGATCAAAGTCTTATCATTAAAAATAATATACGGCGGCAACGCCTCTTCTCTTGCGATAGTAAGCCGCAGTTGGCGGAGCTTTTCAAACAGCTTAAAGCCTGCTGCCGTTAGAGAATCCGTACTTCTGCTGTTTTGGAGCTTTCTCTTTCTCGCGCTTTCATTTTCTTTACGCTCCTCAAAGGTTCTGAGGATCACACGGGCATTTTCTTCTTTTAATGCCCGAACCTCCCCCAACCGGAGAACGCTGTATTCATCGTCAGTCTGAATGAGATATCCGGTCTCTAACATATGGGAAATCAGCCTGCGAAGCTCCGCTTCGCTTCTATTAGATAACGCCCCATAAGACCGATAGGAATTGACGCCTATTTCTTTCAGCCTTGCACGGTTGGCTCCGCGCAAAGTCCCGATCACCACTGCCTGACCATATCTTCCTTTGGTTTCGGCAATACAATTGATCACCCATTTCGCATCATCAGTCATATCTACTTCTATATATTCACGGTGGCAGTTCCCGCAATTATCACAGGGAGCGCCGGTCTTCTCGCCGAAATATCCCAGTATATAGTTTCTAAGGCACTCCGTGGTCCTGCAATAACCCTCCATGACTTGAAGCCTATGGGCATCCCTCTGTCTGATCAGTTCTATATCTGCACGGTCCACTCCCTCAAATTGCTTGCCGCTCAAAAGATATTTGTTGATCATCACATCATGCGCCGAAAACAAAAGAATACAACAGGCATTTTCTCCGTCGCGTCCTGCGCGTCCCGCCTCCTGATAATAATTTTCCATACTCTGCGGCATATTATAGTGAATGACAAATCTCACATTGGACTTGTCGATTCCCATGCCGAACGCGTTAGTTGCCACTATGACAGGCAGTCTGTCATAAATAAAATCTTCCTGGTTCTTCTTTCTTACCTCACTGTTCATTCCCGCATGATAAGCTGTCACCGGAACACCGTGTGATGACAGCTTTTCGTAAAGAGTATCCACATTTTTTCTCGTCGCACAGTATATGATCCCGCTTTCATCAGGATGTTTATCAATATACTCCGCCACAAACTCGTCCTTACGCCTTCCCGCGACATACTCCACACGATAGTACAGATTTTCCCTGTCAAATCCCGTCACGATCACTTTGGGATTCCTTAATTTCAGGATACACTCTATATCCGATTTTACTTCTTCCGTTGCCGTTGCCGTGAAAGCGCCGACAATCGGTCTTGCCGGAAGACGCTCAATAAAATCGACAATCTTTAAGTAACTGGGTCTGAAATCCTGACCCCACTGCGAAATACAATGCGCCTCATCCACAGTCACCATTGAAATGCTGCCCTTTGATGCAAACTGCATAAAGCCAAAGCTTTCTAACCGTTCGGGAGCAACGTAGATAATTTTATAAGTTCCCTGTGCCGCCAGACTCAGAGCTTTGGATATTTGGATCTCCGTCAGTGAAGAATTGATATATGCAGCATGGATTCCTGCCGCATTCAAAGATTTTACCTGATCCTGCATCAGAGAAATCAACGGCGAAATCACCACTGTAACACCCGGAAGCAGCATTGCCGGCACCTGATAACAAATGGATTTTCCGGCGCCCGTCGGCATGATTGCCAGCGCGTCATTTCCCGATAAAATAGATTGTATGATCTCTTCCTGCCCTTTTCTAAAGGTATCATATCCAAAGTACGTCTTCAAAATCTCCGCAGCGTTCATTTTGGTTTTCTCCACACATGATCTCTTTACTGATCGATCATTCTGACCAGCATCGTATTTTTAGAATTATCCATTGCGAACCGGGTATATTGGATCACTCCGTCTTGCTTCGTTTTCCGTTTTGCCATTCATCTCACAAGCGACATTTGTTTTATCTTTATTTCTATATACTACCACATAAGTATCTGCTTTTGTTAAAAAAATAAGATCTTCACCATAAAATCTTTGATATAAATATGGCAATCCGCATATCATTGCAGACTGCCATATTGTCATTTCCCTTATCTGTTTCTTTTATCGAATTTAATTATCTATTTGCTTTCGCTCCGCCGACCCGTCAAAGCATTACACGATAAAATTAACGATTCCATAAACCAAGTGGCATATGGTAAAAACAGTGATCGGAATAACCGCTATCCTGTTTTTCCTGTCAACGGCGAAAAGCAAAAATGCCAGACAGGGCGGAATCGTCAGACCTAAGATAACAGCCGCATTAGTAAGCCCAAAATAATACATCACCCAGCTTGTATAATACAGGATGCAGCAAATAAAGACGGCAATGATGAGAGGTGTCATGCTGATTTTTTCACGTTCCCGGTTGATAAGAGTGCAAAGAATCATGACCATCAACACCTGACAGACAGAAGCTGCCGTATCAAAAATTTCAGTCACTGAATCGGCCCTCAGGACGTCGTTGGGCGCCGGGATTCCAAACCAGATAAAATTGGGGATCATAATCGCCATAAATAGCAACAGACCCCATATATCAAAACCAAATCTATATTTTTTTAGCAAATTCACGCCACGATCCCCCTATGCAGGATACCTTGCTGCCCCCTTAACGGTCCTTCATGCGCCTTCGCTGTTTCCGTCTTCTGTCTAACAATTTCACGATTTGCAGGGTGACATCTTTGATGAATCCGTTCCCAATACGATGCGGTGGCTTCATATCCGAAATCTTGTCGGCTTTTTTCCGCATGTACCCAGTAAAACTCTATCCCTTCTCCATATTCATGCACACCAAAGCCGCCGCGGAGTAAGTCATGAAAAGCGTCCATATTATGACCTGTTTTCCATGTAAGATTTTTAGTTAATAACTGATCTATCTCATCATAAAATTCATCGATGTTTGAAAAATTCGTTCCGTCAATCGTGATCGTACGCCTCATAGACCCCCGCCCTTTTACGATTTGTTTTTGATCATCAGCTGTATGACCGCCGGCTCCACTGCTTACTGTCTGCCTTATTTTCAGTTTTTACGAAGCACAGACATGTAACGAATATCCCATGCTACTAATCCACATTTCCGAGTCCGGAACAAAATCAGTTTCATCCTTCCTGATATATCCTGCCTGCGTCTATCTGCTCCGCAATTTCATAAGGGCAATCACCCTCAATAGGAACCGTTATTTCCGGTTCGGTTTTCTTTTCACAGCCAACAACTTCATATAATCATCAATCTCAGCAGTATTGACGGGTTCAAACATTACCCATTTCCCGTCATGATAGGTTTTTGCTTCATCATACCGACTGCAAACAGCCTCAGAAAGAGCACCCCTTATCTCTTCGAATTTTGTTCTTTCCTCTTTCCCAAAAACGATCATAAACCCGACGCAATCCTTTTTTGCATACAGGCAGCAAAGTGTTTTTCCACCCCTGCGATATTTATACTCGTAAGTCCAATTCTTGCCGCCGGTGTTCCATAATCGTTCCATTTCGTATTTCTCATCAATAGCCAGAGACAAGCCTTGCCAGACTTCAAACAGAGATCGACCGAGCAATTCCGTCATCGTTGATTGGGATGGTATATTTTCAAGCATGGGATTCCCTCCATAATTCCTAAATCTATGATGCCTAAGTATAACATACCGCTATATCGCTTTCCATACCAAATGAGCAAAACGGGTAATTTGGATGATCATGGTATAAAGCACAATTGTTACAATAGCCGAAATCAACACGGTCAGGAAGAATTGTCCTGCAACGCAGATCGGTAATTTTAGCACAAAAAACCCGGTTACAACCAAAACCGGCATATGGAGCATATAAATGAAAAAGGATGCTTTCGTCATATCATCACTGAACCGGTTATGAAAATTAAAAACTGTCTGCCCGATCCCAAGCAGCGTAATAATTCCCATCCATGCATAAAAAATATAAAGCCCCGTTATCCATGTGCCCCGGCAATTTACGAAGCAGTACAAATATGTATATATACTACCCGAAAGAATACAGAATACCATGCTGACCAACCGATACCGTTTCAATATTTGCTGAATGCTTTCTTCTGAAAAAATATAATACCCAAACAGAAACAGTACCATAAACTGTCCCAGACTTTTCCCGCCTATATTCAAAATGTACTGGCACAGCCACATCGGAACAAACAAAAGCAAAATGAATGCATATGGCATGCCGCTAACCTGAAGCTGCGGCAGATATTTCTTCTGCAGGCAGATGATCAGTAGTGCTGCCAATGATATCAGAAACAAATAGAGCAGAAACCAATAATGCGCGGGGGTAAAGCCCCCGTGATACCCCGTCAAATCAGTTTCTTTTGTAAAAAACAATACATACTGTTTCAGATAAGAACCCGTATACCCGTTAAAAAATACCTCCGCAACATAAGTCATAACAGGCGCCAGTACAAGCACGCCAAAGAAAAACGGGATCAATAATTTTTTTGTCCGCTCTGCAATAAACTGTCTGTATGTTCTATTTCGCAGTGCATATTTACAGCTTATGCCCGCGATCACAAACAGCAATGTCATATACCACGGATAAACCGCCGTTGAAAACGCATAAAGAATCGTGTCTGTATGCGACCATACATAAAATCCGCTATATTCTCCTCCACTCCAGATCTGCGCGGCATGAAACGGAAAAAGCAGCAGGATCGCCAGCCATCTTAAATTGTCTATGTAATATTTTCTTTCCATGGTCTTAGATCCTTGCTTTCGGATATTTACGCATTCCTTCACGATATCCCACTTTTATCAAAGTCTGAAGTTTTCATTAATTCCATTTTATTCAAAAGCTTCGATTCCATCGCTGAAATCTTTGCTGAAATTTTATCCTTCGCCTCACCCAAATTTTCTATCTCTTCCAAGTCTTCTATCCATTCTGACACCATATCCCTATATTTTTCTTTTGATAGTTTTCTAAAGCACTCAATATATTCTCTCTTGTTGTCAGAATCAATAATATCCATACCATTTTGCGGCAAATCATTCACATTGAGCTTGTAGACCAATAGGTTTGTAAGAAGCAAATCCTCTTCCACTTCAAATACTTTTGCTATATTCTTAATCCTTCCATCTAACAAGTACCTGTGCGATTCAACAAACTGCTTAACTCTTTCATCAGATATTTGAAAATCTTTTGCCAAACCTACCGGTTTTCCCTTAAGCCTTTCAATTAAGAATTGACTTGCATAATTATCCGGCTCAACTTTTGCATAAAATTCTTGTTTTCCATACTGTTCTGATAATATGTTAAGCATCATAATTATTGCCTTGCAGCCAATGCCTCGAAACCGATACTCCGGCATCAATTCAATTTCTATTTCAGGAATCTTTACGGAAATATCCTTAACCGCACATTCACCGCAATAAAAACATTCCGATATCGTTTCTATCACATAACATATCCTATTTTTATTTTCAAACTGATCTTGCCACGATTTATCCTCATATTCTTTTTTATCATCAAACCCCACATTCGGAAAAATAGCTACAGATTTTTGCAATGCAAAATAATTTTGTCTATCTTTTATGCTTTCTTGTTGTATAAGTCTTAAATCTATATCCATGATATAGCTTATCTCCTTTAAGATCTGATAATTTCTTGCTTCAGAAGAAACATACTTTTCCCTGTGATGCTTTGTATGCTGTTCTATTATTTTTATCAAATAGCAATGTAAAATTATCTCCAATATTTATTTCCATTCCATCTCATCCCTCACATCTTAAATCACATTTTTTCTATATCATTCCGTAGTCTTTATTTTGAATAGACAGCATCATTTCTTGAGAGAAGATACACGCAATACTGATTCATACTGATTCCTTCTCTTTTTGAATGCTCAACTAATAGTCGATGCAGACTGCGAGGTATCCTCAATTTAAATTGACCGGAATAATCTTCCAGACTGTCCGGTTCATTGATTTCAACCCCCTCTTCAAGTGCAGCTTCAATCCACGCCCTCTTAGCATCCACTGCATTAGCTACCGCATGTTCCACTGTTTCGCCACTAGTAATGCACCCCGGCAGATCAGGGTAAGAAACTACAAACCCACCTTCGTCCTTATCTTCTACGATTTCCATTCGATAAGATAATGCCATATATTCATTCAACGTTTTCATCGCTTCTCGCCTCACTTTCTACAATCTGTCTCACCATCTCAATATAAACCTTCTTAATTGGCTCATGTTTTGGTATCGTAATCGGCTTACATCCTGTTTTTCTAAATGTGCAATGACTGCTTCCGCTTCTAGGGGCATTCATCTCATATCCATAGCTCTCCAACACCTTGCGCAATTCATCAAACCGGATATCTTTCGACATTGAACAAATTCGTGTTAATAGTTTATCCCATTTTGACATCTTGAATACCCCCTTTCTTTATTATATGTGGTATCGCATTTGGTGTCAATAATTCTATATATTATGTAACACTCTAGAAAAACATCCGCCAAAAATACAGACGAACGGGGCTGTTAACATGACAGTATTCCGATTAAAGAAAAACAGAAGATTGTAATGACATACAAAGTTAACCATGTCCTGATATGATCCACCCGCCGTTTTTTCTACTATCGGTTCATTCCCCTACCTACTTTCTCATTTTTTCCATTAATTCACATGCTTCTTCATAACTCATTCCACTCTTTTGTGCCTTATATAAAAAATCTTTTTCCCAGTCTAGTAATTCAAGAATTGATTGATCCATTTTTTCAAATTCGTCAATTGGATATATCGCTTTCATATTTGTAATTTTAACAACATCTGCAGCTGCATTATACAAATCAATATATTCCCTGTCGAATTCATCCATACCATACTCTGTTACTATATCATAAGCAAATAAATCTGGATACTGCTGAGCTATCTCCATAAACACATAGATTATATTATCGATTTTTTCTATTTGTTCTTTCGGATTCGGCACATCCAAACCTTTAACAATCATATCATCAACAGCGGTTATGATAGAATGCAGCCGAATTCCCAATTTGGGATGAGTTATGTCATTTCCACTATAATTATGAAAAATTGAAAACACCAGCAATGCTGCCAAATAAAAGTTTAATAATCTAAATTTAATATTTTCAACATCTTTTCCCTTCATCATTATCTGCCATGCAGCATCTATGGCTGAAAACTCGTCAGCAAACATTTCTATAGCTTGTAATTCAATTAAATTCAAAATTTCTGGCAATTCTTCAGTATCACCATTTTCCCATAAAAAGGCTCTCTCTTCACATATCGTATCGCAATGCCCCAGTATGATGTGCATATATTCGTGCGTCAATATCATCTTAAATGCGTAATTCCACAACAATGCCTGCACGTTCGATACATTTCTATTTTTATAATATCCCCAGTGATCATTTTGAACCAAATAATCAGATAAGATCTGTGTGCGTCTTATTAATTCAATATAAGTAGCAGAGTGGATTCCTATATAATAATGTTTGTTTGTAACAAAACAAAAAGCATTCACTATTTCATCTTTTACGCAAAACACATGTATCTCAGGTGAGATTCCCCTTCCTTCGGACATTTTCTTAAACAAGGTATCAACCATATCAGATACACTATAAATCAACTCATTCTCAAAAGAGGAATATTCTGAGTCAACTTCAGCAAAAATTTTATAGCTGCTTTTTTCATTTTTATTCAAATACTCTAAAAATTCATTTATATAAATATTTATTCCATCTGCATGTTCTATCATATCTTTCATAATGGTATAAGTTATAAATTCCTCAAATACTCCCCGCTCTTCGTTATCTTCTGTATTGCTTACTTACCCACTCACGTAACCATATACCGTTCTCATCCAACTCAAGGCTTCCTAATCTTTCCAAATCACCAATTAGCTTCATGTATTGTTCCCACGTACATTCAGATTTCTCTATATTCTTGTGAAGTGAATTAAAACATTCAAACCCTTTCTCCAACGCAATTCGTTGTTTCTGATCGCAATTCTCCCATAAAGCCATAACAACGATTGCTTGTTCTTTCGTTATCTTAACGGTTGTGATATCTCTAAGCATTTTCCAAATGTTTAATGCCGCACATACTTTTAGAATTGGAATATCCGTTGCAATTTCCACCGCAGCCGCTGTTAAATCAGGCAATGATCTTATCAGATGACGAATATTTAATTTTATATTCCCCGGTTTTATAGATTCCCCCTCATTGTAATTACTCAAAGAATCCATAGTCATCATTTGCAGCATGGGAGGCTCTTGTTGCGGAGGTGTCATTAAAAGCCCTCCACTATTTAAGAAACTCTGCATGATATCCTTTGAAGAAATATCCTCCTCTCCCAGTGATATGCTTGTTTTTTCAATAATCGAAATAATCTCAGCCTTTTTGTTTTCTAATAAATCATTCCTGTCCTTTAACATAAGTACCTCCATTTTCCTTTTTCTGTCAATTAAGTGATTATGCAGAGCCGTAATCCTGACCTCACCAAATATAAATATATATAATACGATCCTTCTATAGATGCTTAACGATCACAATATCTACAATCTCATTACAGAACCAAAATATTTCCTGCTGTATGGAATCTAACTTTTCCTTCAGAACACCTTCTAACGGAAATATCGGCATACTATTGCTCTCTTTTTACTCCTACGACACCATATCCATAAAATCAATCAGAGAATATATTCTTTATGCTGCCACGAAACCTTCAATGAAAATTTCTTTACCCGTCATAAAAATTCCTTGCTAATCAACTCATATCCCCACACGGAAGGCTTCGTGTCACCCTCGGAGATCAACTGGTGAACGGTTTCTTGTTCTTCCCACCGTCTCTTGAAACTGTCTTTGCCCACACAGTACAATTCAATATGAATATTCTGATTCACACGGACCAGATACAGTTTTCCGTTTTTCTGCTCGATATGGATCTTACCAGGAAGATAGGTCCCTGTATATTTCTCAAGTTCTTCCGGCGTCAGAAAAATTTCCTCCTCTCTGTATGAAACAGGTGCTTGTTTATGATGCAGGATCGCTGCCATACCATTCCCGAAACGATACTGATCCAATGATTCCGCATTCGATATCACGATAATGCAAATATCTTCATTAAAATAGTACTGGATATAGGCAGATACACCAGGCATATCTCCGCCATGCGCATACTTGACCGTTCCATCTTCCTCATATCGCTCCAATCCATAGCAGTAATTGTTTTTGTTTTCCGACAGATAAATCCCATAGGCTTTTTCCGATAAAATTTCCCTGTTTCTGAGGCACTCATACCATTTTTGCAGGTCATCACAATTCGTAACCAACGCGCCTGCGCCAATACTATATAAATTATTGGTATAAGGAACTCTGACCAGTTTCCCGTAATCATGCATATAATTGCCTGCTTTATTTGGAATAATATCCAGACCATTATCAAAAACAGTATTGTTCATTCCCAGCTTTGAAAAAATGTTTTCCTGCAAAAATTCGCTGTAGGTCTGCCCCGAAACATATTCAATCATCCATGCGAGCAAATTATAATTAGAATTATTATATTCAAATTCTTTCCCGGCTTCTTTAACAGGTTCCCTCATGATCCAGTTTCTAAAAAATTCTTTTTTATCATAAGGTTTTCGGTCCTCGCCCACATAAAAATCGTCCTCAAAATTATAATTATTATGCAGTCCCGACGTGTGCGATAAAAGATGATGAACGGTTATTTCTGAAGGAAGCTGCATGTCCGGGGGCAGATACCGGTTCGCTTTTTCATCAAGTTGTAACAGTCCTCTGTCATATAAAATCATAATCGCAAACGCTGTAAACTGTTTGGTAACAGATGCAACCGCAAATTTTGTTTCCATTGTATTTTGAATGCCAAATTCAATATTTGAATATCCGCGGCAAGTTTCAAGCAGGATCTCTCCATTTTGTATCACTCTTACAACGCCGGAAAAATCCCAATCGTCCATTTCTGCGGTAATATAGCTTTCAAGCTTTTTTTGAATTTCGATTTTACAAACCATTTTCCTTTTATTCCTCACTGTCACTTGAAGTTGTCCTGCTTCTTTGTACCAACAATTTGACTCCCAAACCAAAAGCAAAACAACCAAGAAATATAAAAAACAACCATACAAGATTCCAATACATAGAATTCACATCAAACATCCACATTAAAAGTTTGTTCCAAAATTTTAATCCCGTCGCAATCGCAAATAAATCAAACAGCACATAAACGCCGCCAAATAAATATATCCATCTCCACCAGTAGTTGTTATACCGGTTTCGCACAAATGTAACCATTCCTACCATACAGAGTATCGCAAGTATGCCCATTAATATAAAATAAAATGATCCCCGACTTTCCAATACTCCAACCCAAAAGCCGGCATAAGAATTTCTATCTATCAGTCCCCATATTCTATGTAAATGAAACAAGCCAAACGCCATAAAAAAATATGGCTCCCACCCTAATATTTTCTTTTCCACTAGATCATGCTCTCCTCTATACCAGAAACCATATTCTGAAAATAGGCTTTTAACTCTGTTTTGCAGGTATCCTCAAGCTGTTTCATTTCTATCCCGCGAATAGCAGCTTCCAAATGATAAAGAATAACAACACAAGTACCCGGATATTTCTCCTTCAATCGGAAAACCGCTTGCTTACTCCCTATCTCCATCAATTCTTCTGCTGAGTGAATGCCAACTGAATGGAGTTTCTTTTCCATTGTTTTACCCAATCCCAATGCCGTAACTTTCGCCATATTTTTTCCTCCTCACCAAAAATTTCCTCAAAAAGACACATATATTGTTTCTCTTATCAAGAAAAGCAGGCAACGCAACAGTTAAGCCCCAATTAGCATCAATAATGCTAATTTAGCATTGAAAATCGAAATCATTTCAAAAGCTGTCATATATAATCAACAAGGAAAAACTATTTTTCATTACCGCCACTACACAGCAAGCAAAAAACTACATTTCCATTTTTAACAAAGAATACATCTTCATATCAATCACTTTACCATTCTTGACAGCGTTGCTCCTCAATGTACCCTCATACTGAAATCCCGCTTTTTCAAGCACTCTGCAAGAAGCAGTGTTATAAGCAAACGGTTCTGCATAAATACGGATAATATCACTTTTATCAAAAACATACTCACAAATCTGTTTCACAGCCTCGGTCATGATTCCCCTGCCCCAGTATTCTTCTGCAATATAATAGCCCAGTTCAGCAGTACGTCTGTGTATGTTTCCTTGTCGAAAAGCTCCAATACTGCCAACCACTTTATCATCTGCCATAATAGCAAACGCAAATGTGTCATTTTCATCTGCGGTAAGCATAGCAGAAATATAATCCGCTCCATCTTTCTCTGTATAAGGATACGGTAATCCGTCTCGAAGATTATCCTGTATTTTTTTATTAGAGAGTGCAATTGCTAAGTCTTTTGCATCAGATAACTCCCATTTCTTTAATCTGCAATTCATTTTTCTTCTTTCTCCTTACCACCTAAATAAATAAAAAGCCATTTGAACCATTGGTATGTCCCGGTAAACCTATAATTTTTGCACTTATTCCAAAATTCTCTACTGTATCCCTGTCTTGTAAGTATATTTTAGGTGTAAATTCTGGTATCTTATCGTGGTAAAATGATTGTTCGAAAAAAATAACACTAATTTTCCCGCCAATGTTCTTGCATATAGCGTCTACAGCATATTATTTTTAATCGGTTTTGGGTCTTGCTGTATCCACAAGAACCGTATTCCCTTTTCCTCAATAATATAGCAATTTCCATTGCCACCTTTATACGCTGTACTTTTACCATCGCTTTGTTCCATATATAATAATCTATACTTCAGTCGCCGGTTTGACTCTCTTCTTCTGTCAACCAATAACATTAACGTTTTGATTATACCACTTCCTGTTTTCATTTGCCATAAAATATAGGCACGATATTCCGGAAGGATATTAAAACAAACCATAAAATAGTCAAGACAGTATCAAAAAGAGATGATATACTGCTATTACATCGCGATGAGAAGTAGGTAAAAACATGAGTTTTTCAACTATAACATATGCACTTGTCAATTATGTGGAGTGTCATCTTGAGAATATGAACTTAAAGAAGATGGCAGAAAGTTTCGGCTTTTCGGAGATATATCTGCGAGAACTATTTTACAGGAATGTAAACATACCGATTATGCAGTATTACAAGAGAAGGAAAATGATTGCATCTGCATTTGAGCTATTGCATTCTGATAAGAAAGTCCTTACGATTGCTCTGGAAAGTGGATTTTCTAATCCGGAATCATATACAAGGGCCTTTAAGAAGTTTTTTGGCATGACACCCAGCCGTTTTCGTTTAGAGCGGCCATTGATTGTGCGAAGGCAGTTGGAGGCAGGTGTGTTTAGTTTGGAATGCTTAAATAAAAGGAGCGATGATATTATGTTAAAGGAAAACAAGCACAATACAATCTTATATGGCATACGGAAAATTGAATTTGGTGCATACGGAAGTGAAACAGCGTTTCCCATTTGCGTGAAAGCTGTATCGGAATATTTGGGAGAGGATGTTTCTTATGCCTATATTATGGCAGCGACAGGGGCGGCATTTCGTTTGGTTTGGAATCAGGACGAGTGGGATTTAAGTAATGTTGACATATACCATGCCCTCAGGGAATCAAATGATATTTACCGATATGGAGCAAATGCATTGGGAAGGGAATTTTCTTTTTTGGAACGAAAAGAGGGTACTTCAAGAAAAGAGTTTATAGACTTTATGAAAGATACTATTGCAAAGGGTTATCCTGTCATTGCTTTAGGAATCATCGGGCCTCCTGAACCATGCATTGTTGCCGGATTTGAGTCTGATGGCGATGTTGTCATGGGGTGGAATTTCTTTCAGAATGATCCGCAATTTGCCACTGCTGTTGAAACAATGGACAATGGCTATTTCAGATGTGGGGCATGGTAGGAAAATACTGATACGCAGGCAGTCATGTGCATGGGAGAGAAAAAACAGGCCCCCTATACCGACAAAGAGATTGTAAAGATGGCGCTTCAAATCATGGAGGCAAGAGAAGAAAACACCTATGCCAAAGGAATCAGGGCATATCAGGCATGGAAAGATATGATTTTGCAGGAAAAGTGGTTTGAAAACGGCAGTACATATGATAATATGTTTTCTAAGCTTTTTGTTCAAAATGATGCCATGACATGTCTCCATGACGGAAGAAAATGGGCTGCAAAATACTTTGAGGAACTGGGAAATCAATATGAAGATTCAATAAAGACATTTTGCATGGATATTGCCGGTTCTTTTGATAAGGTCAGTGCTATTGCCGGTGATATGAAATCCCTGATTGGAGATTGGAATGATGCCGAGAAAATGCAGAAGAACTTTGCTGATCGTTCGATACGGGAAAAACTGGGTGAATTGATTGATGCCGCTGAAAAGGAGGATAGATTGGCATATGAAAAGATGAAACTGTTTTATAACAGCATGCAAGATCCCAACACCAATCTTGATGAAGTGAAATAAAAAAAACACAATCGCAATGCAATAAAAAGATAAAAAGCCGCAAAGACGAGACTATCCCAAAGTTTGTGTAAACCTCCAGACTGATGTAAGATAAAACTACACAGTCTGGAGGTTTTATTATGGCAAGGAAAAATGAAAGCCCACAGAAAGCCGCCATGCGGGAAATGATGAAGGGATATCTGAAAGAAAACGATATCAGCATCAAAGACGGTACAGATGTCAACGCCGTCATGCGTGACATGATGTCCGTCCTTTTAGAAGGCGTACCGGATCAGGAACCGGATGAGGAACTGGGCTATTCAAAGTATGACTACAGGAACAAGGATACCGATAACAGCAGGAACGGCCACTCTACAAAGACCATGCACACCAGTTACGGGGATATGGAGATGGCTGTCCCCCGCGACCGCAACGGGGACTATGAACCACAGCTCATCAAAAAATATCTGAATACCGTGACACAGGACATGGAGGAAAAAATACTTTCCATGTATGCAAAGGGAATGACTACCGGGGAAAAGATTAAACACTTTCGGAATTTGCGCGGCATATCACAGGAAACGCTCGGTCAGCTTTCCGGCATCAATTCCGCCACAATTAAAAAGTATGAGTATGGCATCCGCAATCCAAAGCCCGACCAACTGATGAAAATTGCAAATGCTTTGGGTATCAGTATCAATGTTTTCATGGATTTTGATATAGAAACAGTGTCAGATGTATTGTCTTTGATTTTGAAAATGGACGAGCAATTAGATATGAACTTTGAAGCAGAGAGATACGAGGACGGAAGTTTCAATCCCGCTACAATCAAAATATCCTTTCAGAACTCCCTTCTCAATCATAAATTGGGCGTATACATGAAAGCAAGGGAATTGCAGGAGAACCTTTTAAATGATACGGAACGCTTCTCGTCAGAGGAAGAACACCAACGGGCGATTGAAGCACTATCCAAAGATTTAGACGCTGTTAAGCAGAGTATTCTTGATGATAGCAAGATTGTGAAAAAAAGTGTTCGGGGAATATCCGTTAAAATATATCTCGAAAATGAGTGATAAAAATTTTGAGCAAAAAGTATTGACTTCCACGTAACGTGATACTGTATTCTTTTCTCATAGGAGCAGAATAGAAATAAGCCGGCAATCTCT
>Ga0137307_101415_pt1 | contig 21354 bp, 33 predicted proteins | sample NAcewD2O_March_2_FD_97180 | JGI IMG/M metagenome (GOLD analysis project Ga0137307, IMG submission 97180) | Mouse cecal microbial communities from Vienna, Austria - N-Acetylglucosamine amended D2O_March | ecosystem: Host-associated > Mammals > Digestive system > Large intestine > Cecum | place... | reverse complement strand
CAATCCTCTCAGAGCTTGACTTTGTCTTTGCCAAGGGCGACCTTGCTATCAGCATGAATGCAAGCATGCCTCTTTTTAACGAGGAAGGGCGCATCCACATCCGGGAAGGCCGCCACCCGCTCCTTGACCGCAGGACTGTAGTTCCTATTACTGTGACCCTTGGGGATTCTTTTGACCTCTTAATCATCACAGGGCCTAATACCGGAGGAAAGACCGTGTCTTTAAAGACCGTGGGGCTTTTTACCCTGATGGGGCAGGCAGGGCTACACATCCCGGCACTGGACCGCTCTGAGCTCTCCGTATTCCATGACGTATACGCAGATATCGGTGACGAGCAGAGCATCGAGCAGAGCCTGAGCACCTTTTCTTCCCATATGACCAACATCGTTTCCTTCCTGAAACATGTAGATGAGCGTTCCCTTGTCCTTTTTGACGAGCTTGGAGCCGGAACTGACCCGACTGAGGGCGCCGCCCTCGCCACTGCCATCCTGAATCATCTGCATGTCCGGGGGATCCGCACTATGGCCACCACTCATTACAGCGAGCTGAAGGTCTATGCCCTCTCCACCGACGGCGTGGAAAATGCATGCTGCGAGTTCAACGTAGAGACGCTGCGCCCCACGTACCGGCTATTAATCGGCATTCCGGGAAAGAGCAATGCCTTTGCCATCGCCGGAAAGCTGGGCCTTCCGAAGGACATTATCGAGGATGCCAAGACCCAGCTTACCTCCCAGGACGAATCTTTCGAAGACCTCCTTACAGACCTTGAATCCGGCAGGCGAACCATCGAGAAGGAGCAGGCGGAAATCGCTGCGTACAAGCGTGAGCTTGAGAGTCTAAAGCAGGAGGCAAAGAGGAAACAGGAAAAGCTTAACGAGCAGCGAGATAAAATCTTGCGTGAGGCAAATGAAAAAGCCCACGCCATACTTGCTGAGGCGAAAGAGACCGCCGACGAGACAATCCGGAATTTCCATAAATTCGGAAAGGAAAATATTTCTGTCGCCGAGATGGAGAAAGAACGGGAGCGGCTGCGTAAAAAGATGGATGCCGCCCGCTCCGGGATGGCCGAAGAGACGGCAAAGCCCCGCAGGCAGCACAAGCCCGCCGACTTTAAGCTGGGTGAATCGGTAAAGGTACTGAGCATGAACTTAAACGGAACCGTCAGCTCCCTTCCGGATGCAAAAGGAAATGTGACGGTACAGATGGGAATCCTACGCTCCCAGGTCCATATCTCTGACCTGGAGATCATCGAGGAGAAACCGGCATATCTTCAGAAAAAAGCCCGCCAGACCGGGAAAGGCAAGGTAAAGATGGGGAAGGCACTCTCTGTCAGCACAGAGATCAATCTTCTCGGCAAGACCGTTGACGAGGCGATTGCAGAGCTTGACAAATATCTGGATGATGCAAGCCTGGCCCATCTAAGCTCCGTACGCATCGTGCACGGCAAGGGAACCGGCGCGCTTCGTTCCGGGATCCACACATACCTGAAACGCCAGAAACATGTCAAATCATACCGCCTCGGCGCCTTCGGGGAAGGCGATGCCGGGGTTACGATCGCAGAACTCAAATAACAGGAGGATTATATGGTAAGCAAGCAAAAAATATTAATTGTAGATGACGATGTAAACATCGCCGAATTAATCTCTCTCTACCTTACAAAAGAGTGTTTCGACACCAAAACCGTAAATGACGGGGAAGAAGCCCTGTCTGCTTTTGAACAGTACGCCCCCAATTTAATTCTCCTGGACTTAATGCTGCCGGGCATTGACGGTTATCAGGTGTGCCGGGAAATCCGGGGCAAATCCAATGTGCCCATTATCATGCTCTCCGCCAAGGGAGAAATTTTTGACAAAGTTTTGGGCCTTGAGCTGGGGGCGGACGATTACATTATGAAACCCTTTGACTCCAAGGAGCTTGTGGCCCGGGTAAAAGCGGTTTTAAGACGTTTCCAGCCCGCTCCCAAGACAGAGGCCGTTACGGTAAATATAAAATGCGTAGAGTACACGGACTTAGTGGTAAATCTGTCCAATTATTCCGTTCTCTATAAAAACCAGCCGGTGGATATGCCCCCAAAGGAACTGGAGCTTTTATACTTCCTGGCATCCTCACCTAACCAGGTTTTCACCAGGGAGCAGCTTTTAGACCATATCTGGGGCTATGAATACATCGGTGACACCAGGACGGTGGACGTCCATGTGAAGCGCCTCCGGGAAAAAATCAAGGACACGGCCAACTGGAGTCTTGCCACTGTGTGGGGCATCGGATATAAATTTGAGGTTAAAGAGTAGAAATGAAAAAAACAATCTTTCCAAAACTATTCTGCGGATACTTAATTTTTGGAATTGCAGGGTTTATTATCGTATCCACTTTTACCTCCCATATTACCTCTGACTATCTTGTGGAAACTGAGACTTCCTCCCTCTACAAAGAGGCTACTATTATCGCTTCCGATTACGCTGTAAGCTACTACAGAAACGATATCACCCTGGCGGATTTTGAAGAACGCCTGGAAGCTTTGGACAATTATCTGGGGGCTTCCATATGGGTGGTGGGGGTCAACGGTGATATTCTGGTAAATTCGGAAAAAAAGACAGACCTTTTAAACCTAGAAAATATAAATGGATTTAATATTCTGGATTTTGGCAGTAAATACTACAGAACGGGGAAATTTTATAATTATTTTGAAGAAGAGCAGTTAAGTGTATTTGCCCCTATTTCCATTAACTACAAAATCAAAGGGTATGTGGTTTTACATAAACCTATGCGGCAAATATCCTCTTTCCACTATGGGCTTTTAAATATTTCCTATGTGACCCTGGCCATATTATTCCTCTGCGCTTTTCTGCTCCTGGGCATATTTTCAGCTTCCGTCATCCTTCCTTTACGGAAGATTTCCCGGGCCGCCGGGGAATATGTAGCAGGAAACTTTGACCACAAAATCGATGTCCACTCCAACGACGAAATCGGTTATCTGGCCGCTTCCTTATCCTACATGGCAAATGAGCTGAACACTTTAGAGGAGGACCAGCGGAAATTTGTGTCAAATGTATCCCACGATTTCCGCTCCCCTTTAACCTCAATCAAAGGTTATGTGGAGGCCATGTTAGACGGCACCATCCCTGTGGAAATGCAGGAAAAATATTTAAATATTATCCTCTTTGAGACAGAGAGGTTAAACAAACTTACAAAAAGCCTGTTAGAGCTTAACAAAATCGGCAAACGGGGAATGATGTTAGACACTTCAAGATTTGATATCAACCATGTGATAAAAATGACTGTACAGACCTTTGAGGGAATCTGCAAAGAAAAACATGTATCCTTTGAACTGATACTCACCGACAAAAATCTGTATGTAAAGGCGGATATGAGTAAAATCCAACAGGTAATTTATAACCTTATTGACAATGCCATTAAGTTTTCCCACAACGATTCCTTTATCACGGTGGAGACGACAGTGAAAAACGAAAAAGTTTTCGTTTCCGTCAAGGACACGGGAATCGGCATCCCAAAAGACAGCCTGGGAAAAATATGGGAACGGTTTTATAAGACAGACCTGTCCCGTGGAAAAGACAAAAAGGGGACAGGCCTGGGCCTTTCCATTGTAAAAGAAATTATCCAGGCCCACAACGAAAACATCAATGTAATCAGTACGGAAGGTGTGGGAACAGAATTTATCTTTTCTCTTCCCCTTTATAATAAAGAAGGCGAATAAGCATCCCCACACCGATAATAACCGTAAATATGGAGATAAACTGGGAGGTAGACAGGGTTCCTACAGAGCCTCTCTCCAAGTCTCCCCGGAAAAACTCCAGCACAAATCTGCCCACGCTGTAGGTGATAATATACACGGCTCCTACAGCGCCTTTTTTTGGCTTTCTTTGCCACAGCCAGGATAGAAACAAAAAGTTTATCAAGTTTAAACCTGCAGAAACAAGCTGTATGGGAAACAATGGGACTTCCACGGGAGCGTACAGCGAGTCGTGGAAAACCACCCCAAAGGAGCCCTCTGTCTGCTGGCCATAGCAGCATCCCGCCAAAAAACACCCAATTCTGCCAAAAAACTGTGCCAGTGCAATTACCGGAGCCGCTACATCAAAGCAGGCAAAAAAATCCGTCTTTTTTATTTTACAATAAACCACTGCCGTTAATATTCCTCCGATTAATCCGCCATACACCACAAATCCATTGGCAAAATCCAGCATAATCGAAGGGTTTGCAATTACATCCGGCAGAATGGTAAGCCAAAACAAAATCTTAGAGCCTGCAAATCCGCCGATAAGTGAAAAGAGGCCCAGCATAAACATAAAGCCGTCCTCTGCCACCCCGGTTTTCATAGCCCTGGCATCTGCCAGCCACACAGCGGTAATCACCCCAACCGCCACCATCAGCCCGTAGCTGTGTATGGTGACAGGGCCGATGGAAAACAATTCCGGAAACATAAACGTACCTCTCAAAAATTACAGTTCAGCCATCAAGTTACAGAAAAACTCCGGCTAATACCGGAGTTTCATCTACTGTTTAAACTAACTCTAAAAGAACCTCTAACGCACCGTCGCCTTTGCGCTGGCCGATTTTAACGATTCTTGTATAACCGCCGTTGCGGTCTGCATATTTGGGAGCAATCTCTGTGAATAATTTATCCACAAGGTCAACTTCCTTTGTGTTTCTCTTCCTGCCGGCTGTCTCTGTGGGAACAGACTTTACAGGATACAGAACTTTCAACATTTTTCTTCTTGCATGGAGACGGGAAGGATTATCCTTTTTAATGGTTTTTTCCACCTCGTCATAGACTGTTACTTTCTTACCGTCCACAACTTCTTTTACCCTCTTGCCGTCTTTATCTTTTCTTGCAACTTTTGCTTTCACTGTAACTTCTTCAAAATTATCTTTCTCTTTTACAGCCATAGCAATCAGTCCGTCCACAATTTTGCGGACTTCCTTTGCCTTTGCTTCCGTGGTAACGATTCTTCCGTTCTCACTAGCGAGTAATGCAGTAACCTGGCCTCTCAGCAACGCTTTTCTCTGAGAAGAGGTTCTGCTTAATTTTCTATACTTTGCCATTGTCAAATCCTCCTAAAATCAGAGTTCTTCACCCTGGTTAAGCTGAAGCCCTAATTCTTTTAATTTTGCTAATACTTCTTCTAAAGATTTACGTCCAAGATTGCGGACTTTCATCATATCTTCCGGTGTACGGTTTGTAAGTTCCTCCACCGTGTTAATCCCGGCCCTCTTCAAGCAGTTGTAAGAACGCACAGACAACTCCAGTTCATCAATGTTCATCTCCAAAACTTTGCCCTTGGCGTCATCCTCTTTCTCCACCATAACTTCTGCGGACATTGCTGTCTCGGAAAGGTTAATGAAGAGATTCAAATGCTCGCTTAACACTTTTGCCGCAAGGCTTACCGCCTCGTCCGGCTCTAACGTGCCGTTGGTAAATACATCTAAGGTCAGTTTGTCATAGTCTGTAATCTGTCCTACACGGGTATTCTCAATGATGAGATTCACACGCTCCACCGGTGTATAAATGGAATCCACCGCAATTACCCCGATGGGTACATCTTCCGACTTATTCTTTTCTGCGCTGACATATCCTCTTCCCTTTGTAATGGTAAATTCAATATAAAGTTTACAGTCAGCACCGCCATTTAAGTTTGCAATTACTAATTCAGGATTTAAAATCTGAATATCCGGATCTGCCTGAATATCAGCAGCTGTAACAACGCCTTCACCCTCAAATTCAATGTAAGCAACTTTCGGTTCATCTGTTGGACATGTGTTCTTCAGTGCAAGATTTTTAATATTCATGATAATTTCAGTCACATCCTCTTTTACCCCTGGAATGGAACTGAATTCATGCAATACGCCGTCAATTTTTATCTGGCTTACCGCTGCTCCCGGTAAGGAAGACAACATAATTCTCCTCAAAGAATTGCCCAGTGTGGTACCATAACCTCTCTCTAAGGGTTCTACAACAAATCTACCATATTTTTTGTCTTCTGAAATTTCAGCGATTTCAATTTTTGGTTTTTCAAAATCGAACACTACAGAATCCCTCCTTTTCGGGTATTCGCTATATATACTATATACATATAGGTACTGGCTATATCACGGCTTACTTAGAATATAACTCGACAATTAACATCTCGTTGACCGGTACATCAATCATATCTCTGGAGGGCAGCTCTTTTACTGTACCCTTCAATGCCTCCGTGTCAACATCAAGCCATTCCGGAACTAATCTTCCTGCTGTTACTTCCAGGATATCCTTAAATCTCTGAAGCCCTTTGCTCTTCTCTCTGATTTCGATTACGTCGCCGGCTTTTACCAGATAAGACGGAATATTTACACACTTTCCGTTTACGGTAACAAACTTATGGCCAACCACCTGTCTGGATTCTCTTCTTGTTCTGGCAAATCCCATACGGAAAATAACGTTATCCAGTCTGCTCTCCAGCATTATCATTAAATTCTCACCGGTCATACCCTTCTGCCGGTCAGCCTTCTCATAATAATTATGGAAAGGTTTCTCCAATACGCCGTAAATGAATTTGGCTTTCTGTTTTTCCCTTAACTGAAGGCCATATTCGGAAACTTTTCTGTTTGCTCTTTTTAATTCTCTTTTTGATTTTTTATCTATTCCTAAATACACCGGATCTAAACCAAGTGATCTGCATCTTTTAAGAACAGGAACTTTATTCACTGCCATCTTCGACTATACCTCCTAATTTTTTGTCTTTAAAGCAGCGCGGAGCGACCTTTAAAGACCTGCGTGCGCATCAGCGCACTCCCTTAATAAAAATATTAGACTCTTCTGCGTTTTGGTGGACGGCATCCATTATGAGGAACTGGTGTTACGTCTCTGATACTTGTCACTTCAAGACCACACGCAGAAAGGGCACGAATGGCTGCTTCCCTTCCGGAACCCGGTCCTTTTACCATAACATCTACGGATTTCAATCCGTGAACCAGTGCTGCCTTTGTAGCGGTCTCTGCTGCCATCTGTGCAGCATAAGGAGTAGATTTCCTTGAACCTCTAAAGCCAAGACCGCCGGCACTTGCCCATGATAAAGCATTTCCTTCAGCATCGGTAATAGTTACGATTGTATTGTTAAATGATGACTGAATATGTGCCTGTCCCCGTTCAACGTTTTTCTTTACACGCTTCTTTGTCACTTTTTTTGTAACTTTAGCCATAATAAAACTAACCTACTTTCTTCTAAAATTAAGGATGTTCTTTTTGCCAAGCTCACCTCTCGCCTTCGGCCTGGGTTTGCTAAGCGCAAAGAACGGCTTTCTCACTAAATTCATCCTTCGCCTTCCGGCTTGGATTCATTAAGTGTTCAATGCCTACTTCTTCTTGTTTGCTACAGTCCTCTTCGGTCCTTTTCTGGTTCTTGCATTTGTCTTAGTCTTCTGTCCGCGAACCGGAAGTCCTTTTCTGTGACGGATGCCTCTGTAACATCCGATTTCCTGCAATCTCTTAATATTGAGAGCAATCTCTCTTCTCAAATCACCTTCTACCATCTGGGTAGCGTCAATCACTTCGCTGATTCTCTTTACTTCTTCGTCTGTTAAATCACGACAACGAGTATCGGGATTAACTTTTGCTTCTGCAAGAATACGGTTAGAACTTGCCCTGCCGATTCCATAAATATAAGTCAAGCCAATCTCAACACGTTTTTCTCTTGGTAAATCTACACCTGCGATACGAGCCATGTGTCGTTGCACCTCCACTGAAATTATAAATTGACGCAAAGCGCCTACCTACTGTAATGTGACAGTAACCATATGCAGCTCCGGTGTCCCGGCCTGAAATGTGTGCATACATTACCATCCACGAAAGAGGGGAAGCTTCTCTTCCCCGTCCCAAAGGGCATCCCCTGCAGAACTAGCCTTTCCATAAAAATCCAAAGAATCCCGGTATGAAGAATTCTTCGGACAAGCGTTTTACGCTTTTTTATTATGAACAACGTAACAACCCTTCCAGGTGTTTCGCTGCAGCCGCACATAATAGTTGCCGCTTACGCGGTTTTTAGGAAACAAATTAGCCCTGTCTCTGTTTGTGTTTTGGATTTTCACAGATAATGCGGATGCTTCCTTTTCTCTTGATAACTTTGCATTTTTCGCAAATAGGTTTAACTGATGATCTTACTTTCACAGCAAATCCTCCTTTCTTATCCGTTGCGCAGTATAATTCTGCCAGTTTCCAAAAAGTCCATTTCAAATGATACCACAAATATACCTGTCTGTCAAATACTTTTTTATTTATCTCTCCAGATAATACGCCCCTTTGTCAAATCATAAGGGGACATTTCGATTGTCACTTTATCTCCCGGAAGAATCCGGATAAAATTCATTCTCAGCTTCCCGCTGATATGGGCTAAAATCTGATGCCCGTTTTCTAACTCTACCTGAAACATAGCATTTGGAAGTTTCTCCACCACAGTTCCCTCTACTTCAATAACATCTGCTTTCGACATTTCATAAGCCTCCTACTAAAACATTTAATTTCTCATATTCTCTGATTGCCCTGCGAATAGTTGTATCGGACAGTTCCTCTTCTCTCTTTAACAAATCCTGCAATTCCCCAGGTATGTTTTTTATAATCTGAAAATGCTTTATATTTTTCTTTTTCGGATTGGCAATTCCATGGGTACTTCCATTTACCAGATATGCCTCCCGCTCTCCCTTGCTTAAAATGTAATAAATATGGTTTTTGTCATGTCCCGACAGGGACTTTGCAAATTCTACAGTCATAGGCTTCCCTCCGGAACCCAGATTCCCCCGGCAATCTCATCCTCTGTAATCGAAAGGATTTCCGGCCTGCTTTTGGTGATTAGTATGGTATTTTCATAATGGGCAGACAGTTTCCCGTCCTGGGTCACCACCGTCCAGTTGTCATCCATCCACTCCACATTGCCTGTTCCCTCATTAATCATAGGTTCCACTGCAAGGGTCATCCCCGGCCTTAAACGGATTCCTCTGGTGAGTTTTCTGAAATTGGGCACCTCCGGCTCCTCATGGAGATGGGAACCGATTCCGTGTCCCACCAAATCCCTGACTACCCCATAGCCCCCTTTTTCCGCATAATCCCCGATGGCCTTGGATATCTGGTGAAGATAACACCCTGCCGTGGCAAACCGAAGCCCCGCAAAAAAGCTTTCCCTGGTACGTTTGATAAGCCTTGCGGCATTTTCTGAAATTTCTCCAATGCCGTGGGTCCTTGCGGCATCGGAGTGATACCCTTTGTAAATCACTCCGATGTCAAGGCTTACAATATCCCCATCTTTAATCCGCCTCTTTTGGGATGGTATCCCATGCACCACCTCGTTATTTACAGATACGCACACAGATGCGGGATATCCCTGATAATTCTTAAAAGAGGGAATGCAGCCGTAACTGCGAATCATTTCTTCGCCTATTTGGTCAATCTCTAAAGTAGTCATTCCCGGCTCTAATGCCTTTCCTAAATTCTGGTGTACTTTTGCCAGAATTTTACCGGCAGCTCTCATAAGCTCAATTTCTCTGGCAGATTTTATGGTTACTGCCATAGATTAAGCTCCTAAAATCTCTACGATTGCGGAAAATACACTTTCCATAGGCACTGTTCCATCCACGGATTTTAAAATTCCCTGATTCTTGTAATAATCAATCAAAGGCTGTGTCTGCTCATGGTAAACCGTTAAACGCTTCTGAACAGTCTCTGGCTTGTCATCGTCCCGAAGCACCACTTCGCTGCCGCATCTGTCACAGATTCCCTCTACCTTGGTGGGGATACTGACAACATGATAGGTTGCACCGCAGTTTAAGCAGGCTCTTCTGCCTCCCATACGGTTTACAATGTTCTCATCCGGCACATCCACGTCAATGGCATAATCCATTTTTTCCCCGATTCCCTTCAGGGCATTGTCCAATGCCTCTGCCTGGGGAATAGTCCTTGGGAATCCATCCAGGACAAATCCGTTTTTGCAGTCATCCTGCTTAATGCGGTCCATAACCAAATCGCAAGTGAGTTCGTCGGGAACCAATGCTCCCTGGTCCATGTACTCTTTTGCCTTTTTTCCCAGCTCCGTGCCGTTTTTGATGTTAGCCCGGAAAATATCTCCCGTGGAAATATGGGGAATCTGATATTTGTCTGCAATCTGCTTTGCCTGTGTTCCTTTTCCGGCTCCCGGAGCCCCTAACATAATAATCTTCATAAGATATCCTCCTTTTTTAATAGCATTTTTGGAGATACGGCTGTGCCAGTATCTCCAAAATAATATATTGCTGCAGCAATCGCTGCGCATTGCCTTCCTGTGGGATTTAATCATTTAAAAATCCTTTGTAATACCGCACAAGCATCTGGGACTCAATCTGCTTAATGGTCTCAATTACCACACCTACAATAATAATGATAGAAGTTCCGCCAAATGAAACATTGGCGTTAAACACCCCGTCAAAGAATATAGGCACAAATGCAACAAATGCCAGACCTACCGCCCCGATAAAGACAATATAATTCAATAGTTTCGTTAAATAATCGCTGGTTGGCTTTCCTGGGCGGATACCCGGAATAAACCCGCCGGCTTTTTTCATATTGTTGGCAATTTCCAGGGGATTAAAGGTAATGGATGTATAAAAATATGCAAATGCAATAATCAATACTATATACACAACCAATCCGATGGAATAAACCGGAGCGCTGGGGTCGCACCAATTGGACTGGGACAGTCCCTTTAAAATCTGGCTTCCCACACCGGTTCCGTTTCCCTTGCCTAAAAGGGAAGCGACAATCACAGGCGTCTGCAGCAATGACTGGGCAAAAATAACCGGAATCACCCCTGCAGTGTTTACCTTCAAGGGAATAAAGGATGACTGTCCGCCAACCTGTTTTCTTCCCTGAATCTTCTTGGAATACTGCACCGGAATCTTTCTCTGGGCATCCTGAAGAAGAATAACGAATACCACCATGGCAACGATGATTGCAATCACAATCACTGCTGCAAGCACTCCCTTGGCAACTGTTTTACCGCTGATAAACTGCTGGTACAACGCAGTAAGATCCTCCGGAAGCCTGGAGATAATATTGATAACCAGCACAATGGAAATACCGTTTCCGATTCCCTTTTCCGTAATTCTCTCACCAAACCACATCAGCACAGCAGAGCCCGCCGTCAAAGCGGTCACAACCATAATTACATTCAACGCATTGAATTCTTCCAAATAGCCGCCTCTTCCAAATCCTACCGCCATAGCGACGGATTCGATCAGGGCAAGGACAACGGTGAGATAACGGGTAAACTCCGCAATCTTCTTTCTGCCCTCCTCCCCTTCTTTCTGCATTTCCTCCAATTTGGGGATTGCGATGGTCAAAAGCTGCATAATAATGGAACTTGTAATATATGGTGTAATATTTAATGCAAAAACAGACATCTGATAGAAAGAACCGCCGGTAACTGCATCAAAGAAGTTAAATGCGTCACTGCTCTGATTTGCAAACCAGTTTGCAAACACATTTCTGTCAACACCAGGAATCGGAAGCTGGCTTCCGATTCGGATGACAATCATGATAAAAAATGTGTACAGTATTCTATCCCGTATATCCTTAATCTTAAATGCATTACGAAGGGTTTTAAACATTAAATCACCTCTGCTTTTCCACCGAGAGCTTCAATCTTTTCTTTTGCACCTGCACTAAATGCATTTACCTGAACGGTAAGTTTCTTTGTAAGTTCTCCGCCGCCCAGAATCTTAACGCCATCTCTTGGATTTTTTACGATTCCCGCTGCCATTAAGCTGCTTACTGTCACAACGGAATCATTGTCAAATACTTCCAGGGCTGACATGTTAATTCCCACGATTTCCTTGGAATTTCTGCATTTGAATCCCCTCTTGGGAATTCTTCTGTATAACGGCATCTGTCCGCCTTCAAAACCTGGCCTTGTAGCTCCTGAACGGGCTTTCTGTCCTTTATGTCCCTTACCGGCAGTTTTTCCGTTTCCTGAGCCGTGTCCACGTCCTCTTCTGAAATTACCATTCTGCACAGAACCCTCTGCAGGTCTTAAGTTTGATAAATCCATGCTGACACCTCCTTATCCATTAATTAGATTTCTTCTACTTTTACTAAATGTCTCACATTCTGAATCATTCCCCGGACTGCCTTGTTATCCGGCATCTCCACTGTTTTGCCGATTTTATTAAGACCCAAAGCTTCCACAGTTTTTCTGTTTTTAGGAACTGCTCCGATTGTAGATTTCACAAGTGTAATTTTTAATTTCTCTGCCATTTTTTAAGCCCTCCTTAACCCACGACTTCTTCCACGGATTTGCCGCGGAGTTTCGCTACTTCTTCCGGAGATTTTAACTGGCTTAAAGCATTGATTGTAGCAAGCACAACGTTCTGCTTATTGTTAGATCCCAAAGATTTTGTACGGATATTGCTGATACCAGCAAGCTCGCAGACATTACGTGCAGGGCCGCCGGCGATAACTCCGGTACCTTCCGGTGCTCTCTTTAACAATACGGACGCGCCAGTATGTTTCCCCATGGTGTCATGGGTAATACTCTTGTTGTCGTCTAATTTCACGGTAATTAATTTTTTCATTGCATCTTCTTTTCCCTTGCGGATTGCCTCGGGAATTTCAGTTGCTTTTCCCAAACCTGCACCTACATGGCCGTTGCCGTCTCCCACAACTACCAGCGCTGTAAAACGCATGTTACGTCCGCCTTTTACAACCTTTGTTACACGTTTGATGGAAACTACTTTTTCATTTAATTCTAACTGACTAGGGTCAATAATTGTACGTTTCATGTAATTCGCTTCCTCCTTCTAAAACTCTAACCCGGCTTCCCTTGCCGCATCAGCTAAAGCTTTGATTTTACCTTCATAAATGAAACCGCCGCGGTCAAATACAACAGTATTGATTCCCTTGTCCAATGCTTTCTTGGCAATTACAGTTCCCAAATATGCTGCAGCTTCCACGTTATTGGTCTTTTTCACTTCTGCCTTTACTTCTTTGTCTAAAGTAGAAGCAGACACAAGCGTATTGCCAACTGTATCATCAATTACCTGAGCATACATGTGATTGTTGCTCCGAAAGACAGACAAACGTGGTCTTTCTGCTGTCCCGGCAAGATGATTACGAAGTCTTCTATGCTTTTTTTCACGAACTTCGGTTCTTGATTTTTTGCTTACCATTTTTTGTCCACTCCTTTACTTATTTCTTACCAGTCTTACCGACTTTACGACGGATAACTTCATCAGCATATTTGATACCTTTTCCTTTGTAAGGTTCAGGTCTTCTCTTATCTCTGATTTCAGCAGCGTACTGGCCGACTTTTTCTTTATCAATACCCTTAACGATGATTTTATTGCCCTCTACGGTGGACTCTAATCCTTCCGGATCTGTCATCTCCACCGGATGGGAATAACCAAGGTTTAAAGTTAATTTCTTTCCTGATTTTGAAGCTCTGTAACCAACACCGTTTACTTCCAGTTCTTTGGTGTATCCATCTGTTACGCCCACAACCATGTTGTTTATTAAAGTTCTTGTCAAACCATGTAAAGATTTCATTCTCTTTAAATCGTTAGGTCTTGCAACATTTATCTGAGAATCCTCTAACTTAATCTCCATCTCTGCTGGAAGTGTTCTTTCCAGAGTCCCTTTCGGACCTTTTACAGTCACATGATTATTTTCTGCAATATCCACAGTAACGCCTGCGGGAACTGCGATTGGCATTCTTCCTATACGTGACATGCCCGTACCTCCTAATTTATATTTTAATTGTTATCCTGTTTTATAAGGATGTTCTGTTCACTAAGCTCAACTCTCGCCTTGCGGCTCGGATTCGCTAATCTCACAGAAGGTATGTTCCACTCCACTAACACGCTGTCTTCGCCTTACGGCTTGCCACCGCTAAGTGTCGGGAACGACTTTCACACTAAATTCGTCCTTCGCCTGCGGCTTGCACTCATTAAGTGTTCAATGTCACCAAACAAAAGCCAATACTTCTCCGCCTACCTGGAGTTTTCTTGCCTGTTTGTCGGTGATGATTCCCTGGTTTGTGGAGAGAATGGCAATGCCAAGTCCGCCTAATACCTGGGGAATCTTATCTTTGCCAGCGTAAACACGGAGTCCCGGTTTGGAAATCCTCTTGATGCCGGAAATGATTTTCTCATTTTTATCTGCACCGTATTTTAATGTGATGCGGATTGTTTTAAAGTTGTTCTCTTCAATGATATCGTATTTTACAATATATCCTTCATCCACCAAGATGTCAGCAATCGCAATTTTCATCTTAGAAGCTGGAACATCAACTGTATCATGTTTTGCAGTATTTGCGTTACGTATCCTTGTAAGCATATCTGCAATCGGATCACTCGTTGTCATATTGAATTTTCCTCCTGATTTTTTATTGTGATACTAAAGGATGTTCTGTTCGATAAGTTCGCGCTGCGCTTAACAGCTTGCGTTCACTATACAATTGAACATTAGCAGTTCAATTGTCATGATCTCACAGAACGGCCTCACACTAACCTCAGCCTGCGCCTGAAGGCTTGCCTTCGCTAAGTGTTTCCGGCCTACCAAGACGCTTTTTTCACTCCCGGAATCTGTCCTTTATATGCTAACTCACGGAAACATACCCTGCAAATGCCGTACTTTCTCAGATACGCATGGGGACGTCCGCAGATTCTGCAACGGCTGTACTCTCTGGTAGAGAATTTCTGTTTGCGCTGCTGTTTTATTTTCATAGATGTCTTAGCCATTAAAATCTCCTCCTGATTACTTTGCAAATGGCATACCGAACTGAGCCAACAGTTCCCGGCCCTCTTCATCGGTCTTTGCTGTAGTTACGAAAATAACATCCATACCCCTTACTTTGTCGATTTTGTCATACTCGATTTCAGGGAAAATCAACTGCTCTTTAATGCCCAGGGCATAATTTCCTCTGCCGTCAAAGGCGTTGGGGTTGATACCCCTAAAATCACGTACACGGGGAAGTGCAAGGTTTACAAGACGGTCTAAAAACTCATACATCTTCTCGCCCCTTAAAGTAACCTTACATCCGATTGCCATGCCCTCCCTGAGTTTGAAGTTGGCAACAGATTTTTTCGCCTTTGTGGTAACTGCTTTCTGGCCTGTAATTGTCTCTAAATCCTTTACGGCAGCCTCCAGGATTTTGGCATTTTCTTTTGCCTCGCCAACGCCCATGTTTACTACGATTTTCTCAAGCTTCGGCGCCTGGAGTTTGTTTTTATATCCGAATTTTTTTACCAATGCATCTACGATTTCATTCTGATACTGGTCTTTTAGTCTACTCAACTGATTTGTCCTCCTCTCTGATTAATCGATTACCTCACCAGTTGATTTGGCAAAACGAACTTTCTTATCCCCATCCATTTTAAAGCCCACACGAGTAGCTTTTCCTTTGTGAAGATACATGACGTTTGACACATCAATTGGTCCTTCCTGATGAACGATACCGCCCTGCTGGTTCTGCATACTTGGTTTTGCATGCTTGGTAACCATATTGATACCTTCCACGAGGAGTGTATTCTTTTTTCTATTTACGGAAATTACTTTTCCCTCTTTGTCTTTGTCTTTGCCGGCAATCACTTTTACCATGTCGCCTTTTTTAATTTTCATTGTAGCCATCTTCGTTTCACCTCCTACAATACTTCTGGAGCCAAAGAAACAATTTTCATAAACTGTTTCTCACGAAGCTCTCTAGCTACTGGCCCAAAGATACGTGTTCCCCTGGGGGTTTTGTCATCTTTGATAATAACAGCAGCGTTCTCATCAAATTTAATATAAGAACCATCTTTACGACGGGCACCTTTTACGGAACGGACAACTACGGCTTTCACTACATCGCCTTTTTTAACAACACCGCCTGGTGTTGCGTCTTTCACCGTAGCAACAATCACATCACCGATATTCGCATATCTTCTGGTAGATCCACCCATAACACGAATGCAAAGAATCTCTTTTGCCCCTGTGTTATCGGCCACTTTCAGTCTGCTTTCCTGTTGTACCATGTTGCAGCCTCCTTTAATTATTTTGCTCTCTCAATAATCTCTACAAGTCGCCATCTCTTATCTTTGGATAAGGGCCTTGTCTCCATAACTTTTACAGTGTCGCCTATTTTGCACTCGTTGTTCTCATCGTGTGCTTTTAATTTATAGGTCTTTTTTACGATTTTATTGTAAAGTGGATGTCTTACATTATCTCTAACGGCAACAACAATGGTTTTATTCATTTTGTCACTTACAACCACACCTGTACGTGTTTTTCTAAGATTTCTTTCTTCCACGGTCTATGCTCTCCTTCCCGTCTTATTCCGCTACAGTTGCTTTCTCAGTAATAACGGTCTGAATCCTGGCAATATTTCTTCTGACTTCCTTGATTCTGCCGGTATTCTCCAACTGATTTGTTGCATTCTGGAATCTCAAATTGAAAAGCTCTTTTTTAGCTTCCACTAACTGTGCATTTAAATCTGCAACAGACTGTGATTTTAATTCTTCTAAATATTTATTCGTTTTCATTTGATTCACCGCCTTCTAAGTCTGCACGAGAAACTACTTTACATTTACAAGGTAATTTATGTGTAGCAAGACGCAATGCCTCTCTGGCGATTTCCTCCGACACTCCGGAGATCTCAAATAATACACGTCCTGGTTTTACCACAGCTACCCAGTATTCTAATGTTCCTTTACCGGAACCCATACGGGTTTCAGCCGGTTTTGCAGTTACCGGTTTATCCGGGAAAATTTTAATCCAAACTTTACCGCCACGCTTGATATAACGTGTCATTGCGATACGGGCTGCCTCAATCTGGTTGGATTTAATCCAGCATGGCTCCATTGCCACAATACCATATTCACCGTTGGTGATTTTATTTCCTCTCGTTGCCTTTCCGCGCATAGTTCCACGGAACTGCTTACGATGTTTTACTCTTTTTGGCATTAACATAATTACTGAGCTCCTCCTTCCTTATTCCCTTTTGTAGGAAGCACCTCTCCTTTGTATACCCATACTTTCACGCCGACTTTTCCGTATGTGGTATCTGCCTCAGCAAATCCGTAGTCGATATCTGCCCTTAAAGTCTGAAGAGGGATATTTCCTTCGCTGTAAAACTCGGTACGGGCCATATCTGCGCCGCCAAGACGTCCGGAGCAGGAAGTCTTGATTCCCTTTGCCCCTGCTTTCATGCAGCGTCCCATACAGGATTTCATTGCACGGCGGAAGGATACACGGTTCTCAAGCTGTAATGCAATGTTCTCTGCCACAAGCTGAGCATCTTTATCCGGTCTTTTTACTTCTTTGATATCAACCACAAGTTTCTTGTCGGTTAATTTCTGAACTTCTTTCTTAATCTTCTCGATTTCTGCTCCGCCTTTTCCGATTACCACGCCAGGCTTTGCCGTATAAATAATTACTTTTACCCTGCCGGAAGCGCGTTCGATTTCAATTTTGGAAACGCCTGCAGCGTATAATTTTTTCTTAAGGAATGTTCTGATATTGTAGTCTTCAATTAAAAAGTCTGCAAAATCTGCTTCCGCATACCACTTAGAGTCCCAATCTTTAATGATACCGACCCTTAAGCCATGTGGATTCACTTTCTGTCCCATGTTCGCCCTCCTTATCTCTCATCAAGCACAATTGTAATATGGCTCATTCTCTTCTCGATTCTGTATGCCCTTCCCTGTGCCCTTGGTCTGATTCTCTTCATTGTTGGCCCTTTGTTTGCATAGCACTCTGCAACGTAAAGGTTTTCTGCTTTCATTCCGTTATTGTTCTCTGCATTTGCAATGGCAGATTTCAATAATTTCTCAATAACCCTTGAAGCGTATCTTGGATTGTACGCCACGATAGCAAGGGCTGTCGCAACATCTTTTCCACGGATAGCATCTAACACGAAACAAGCCTTCTGAACAGATACTCTTGCATAGGATAACTTAGCGGAAGGTCTTGCGTCTTTTACTTCATTTCTCTCTCTCTTAATTTGGGATCTATGTCCTTTAGCCATGAAAAAAGCCTCCTTTCAAATTATCTTACGCCTGATTTCTTTTCGTCTTTTCCATGTCCTCTGTAAGTTCTTGTAGCAACGAACTCACCGAGTTTATGTCCTACCATATCTTCCGTAACATATACGGGAACATGTTTTCTTCCATCATGAACTGCAATAGTATGACCTACAAATGAGGGGAAGATTGTAGAACGGCGGGACCAGGTCTTAATTACTGTCTTGTCCCCGGAAGCGTTCATTGCGTCAATCTTTTTTAATAAACTCTCATCCGCAAATGGTCCTTTTTTTAATGAACGAGCCATAACTCCTTACCTCCTATTTGATTGCCCTACCGTCTCTTCTTCTTACGATAAGTTTATTTGACTGTTTGTGTTTCTTTCTGGTCTTAAGTCCCAGTGCAGGTTTACCCCAGGGAGTACATGGTCCCGGACGTCCTACCGGAGCTTTACCTTCACCACCGCCGTGAGGATGGTCATTGGGGTTCATAACAGATCCACGGACAGTAGGACGGATGCCCATATGACGTTTGCGTCCTGCTTTTCCGATATTTACCAGGTTATGGTCGCCATTGCCGATAACTCCGATGGTTGCGCGGCATCCGATGGGCACCATACGCATCTCACCGGAAGGAAGTCTTAATGTGGCATATTTTCCTTCTTTTGCCATAAGCTGTGCTGCCAGGCCTGCGGAACGAACCATCTGTCCGCCCTTGCCCGGGAGAAGTTCAATATTGTGTACCTGTGTACCTACAGGGATGTTCTCAAGGGGCATGCAGTTTCCTACACGGATTTCCGCTTCCGGGCCGTTCATAACTTTCATGCCGTCTGTCAGCCCCTCAGGAGCTAAGATATATGCTTTCTCACCGTCTGCATAGCAGATTAATGCAATATTTGCCGTTCTGTTAGGATCATACTCAATACCGATTACAGTTGCGGGAATACCGTCTTTCTTTCTCTTGAAATCGATAATTCTGTATTTTCTTCTGTTTCCACCGCCGTGATGCCTTACGGTAATTTTACCCTGGTTATTACGTCCGGCGTTTTTCTTTAAAGAAACACACAGGGATTTTTCAGGAGTTGTCTTTGTAATCTCAGAAAAATCCGAACCAGTCATGTTTCTTCTGGAAGGTGTATATGGGTTATATGTCTTAATTCCCATTGTAATTCTCCTTTCAATTCGATATTTTTATCAAAGCCCACTGAAAATCTCAATGTCAGCGCTGTCCTCTGTAAGCTGTACGATTGCTTTTTTTGCAGCCGCTGTCCTGCCTGTCACCATTCCACGTCTCTTTTTCTTTCCCTGGATGTTCATGGTGTTTACGCTTGCCACTTTTGTTCCCTCGAACATTTTTTCAACAGCTTCTTTAATCATAAACTTGTTTGCGTCAGGATGAACGAAAAAAGTGTATTTCTTCTCAGCCATTGCATTCATGCTCTTTTCCGTCACTACCGGTTTGAGGATTACGTCATAATATTGTACGTTTGCCATTATGCATACACCTCCTGAATTGTCTCCACAGCAGCTTTTGTAACGACTACCGTGTTGTATTTTAAGATATCAAACACATTGATGGTTGCTGTGGAAGCTGTCTTAATGGTGGGGATGTTTGCAGCGGATTTCACCACATTCACATCATTGTCATTAAGGACTACCAATGCTTTCTCAACGTTTAAGTTTTTCATTACCTCTGCAAATTTCTTTGTCTTAATCTCATCGAATTTCAGCTCGTCAACTACGATAAATTTGTTTTCCTGAACCCTGGAAGTAAGTGCGGACTTAAGGGCTGCCCTCTTCTCCTTTTTGTTCAGTTTGAAAGAATAATCTCTTGGAGTGGGGGCAAATACCACACCGCCGCCAGTCCACTGGGGAGCTCTGATGGAACCCTGTCTTGCATGGCCGGTCCCTTTCTGTCTCCATGGTTTTCTTCCGCCGCCGCGAACTTCAGAACGTGTCTTTGCTTTCTGTGTTCCCTGACGATTATTTGCAAGCTGCTGAACCACTGCCATGTGCACCAGGTGCTCATTTACTTCCACACCGAAGATAGCATCATTTAAATCCATGGTTCCAACTTCATTACCCTGCATATTTAAAACAGATACTGTAGCCATCTGTAAATTCCTCCTTTCCTGTAAGCGCTATTTTGCTGCTTTCACTGATTCCTTAATTGTTACTAATGATTTCTTAGGTCCCGGTACTGCACCTTTGATTAAGAGAAGGTTGTTCTCTGCATCTACCCGGACAATCTCAAGATTCTGTACCGTAGCCTTTACATGTCCCATATGTCCCGGCATTCCTTTTCCCTTAAACACACGGCTTGGGGAAGAACATGCGCCGTTACTACCCTGATGGCGGTGGAATTTGGAACCGTGAGCCATAGGCCCTCTGTGCTGTCCAAGTCTCTTGATGGCACCCTGGAACCCTTTTCCTTTTGTGATTGCAGTAGCGTCTACCTTATCGCCTGCAGCAAAGATATCAGCTTTAATCTCATCTGCCAGCTTATAATCCTCGGCATTCTCAAAACGAAACTCCCTGACATATTTCTTACCGGAAACCCCGGCTTTCTCAAAATGTCCTTTTTCCGGCTTGTTTACGCCGTGTCTGTTTCTGATTTCCTTCTTGCCGTTTGCGTCTTTGTTGACAATTTTTTCTTTCTTGTCTACAAAACCCACCTGCACTGCGCTGTAACCGTCGTTCTCCACGGTTTTCACCTGGGTAACCACACAAGGGCCAGCCTGCAATACGGTAACAGGTACTAAAACGCCGTCTTCATTGAAGATTTGAGTCATTCCGACTTTTGTGCCTAAAATAGCTTTCTTCATTCTTTTACCTCCTAACTCCTACAGCGGAACGCTTCCTGCGTTCATCCTAGAACAGTCAATATAAGTGGATGTAAAAACATAGCTTCTATATTAAACCTTCGAGGATTGTTTTCGTTTTTAGATTTACTTGTTTTTCATTTTGATATCAATGTACACACCTGCCGGCATCTCAAGACGGGATAATGCATCCACAGTCTTCTGGGTAGGGGTCATAATATCAATGAGTCTCTTATGAGTTCTCTGCTCAAACTGTTCTCTGGAATCTTTGTACTTGTGTACGGCCCTTAAAATAGTAACTACCTCTTTCTTTGTGGGAAGTGGTACGGGTCCGCTCACCTGAGCTCCGTTCTTCTTTACAGTTTCAATGATTTTCTTGGCAGATGCATCCACAAGCTCATGATCATAAGCTTTTAATGTGATTCTCATTACCTGACTTGCCATAAAAAAAGTCGCCTCCTTTTCGCACTTTACCTCAGTACGACAAGCGGTGACTGCACACTCTCCCGTGTGTGTCATAAAGACAT
>Ga0137307_101413_pt1 | contig 21461 bp, 14 predicted proteins | sample NAcewD2O_March_2_FD_97180 | JGI IMG/M metagenome (GOLD analysis project Ga0137307, IMG submission 97180) | Mouse cecal microbial communities from Vienna, Austria - N-Acetylglucosamine amended D2O_March | ecosystem: Host-associated > Mammals > Digestive system > Large intestine > Cecum | place... | reverse complement strand
AGATGCCCACCTTCCATATTGGCAATGGCAGATACATATGAGATTACATCATTCTTTTCGTCTCCTGCAAAGGAGTTTTTCAAATTCTTCATCTCTTTCCATTCACAGCAGGCATTTTCCTGTGGGAATTCGCGAAGCAAGTATTGTTGAAGTTCTTTTGAAATCATAATTTTATTTTAAATATTCCTTGTACTCAGTTCTTAATTTCTGCCCAATCTCCGCTATTATGAGCACCTGGTTATCTATGGCATCGGCCAACATATGAGAGGCTTTTACTCTTTGCTCATGCAATGCCGCACATAATTGTTCTGCAAATTCAGACGGTTCAACTGTTGCTATCTTGTGCCCTATTTCAGCAACAAGAGTAAGTAATTTGTTTATGCAATCCATAGATTCTCTTCCATGATATTTCTTTTCTATGTCAGAAAAATCATAGTACAAGTAAATGGAATTCAACCGGCTTTCTGTTTCTTGAAATAGCTTGTTAGACTTCATACAAGCCACTTGTATTTTTTGTACTGTAATAGGATTACAATCTTTGTCATACTCTTTTAATGCAGTTTGAAGCATATAATACATATCAAGCGTTTCTTGATACCACGACATAGCTTTCTCAACTACCTCCAATTTACGTTGAAAGACCATAGTACGTAGTTCGCGGTTATGCTTAACTCTATCAGAGATAGCATTAATGATGGCTTGTATTATTATTGTAACTAACGAGCCTATTAAGCCGGCGGTAATGTATTGTTCCATAATAAATTGCACTTTAATTAAAGTAATTAATTTTTAATAATGGTATTACTATGATAATTAGAATAGTTTTAATTGTTTTTCCTCATCTTCTCTAATCTGTCTTTTGCGTTTACCTTCCGGTGTTTCAACAGGTTTGTCGTTTTCAAAATAATGATTGACTAATAAAACCTCATAGCCGGATATACGCACCTCTCCCTCTGCATTTATTTTTTTATGTGTTATTAAATGACAATTGATAGAGGACCCATTTTTGAATAAAACTTTACCAGTCTGAACCAAAGTTTTGAACTCGTTTGACTTCATTGTAAACGAAATCACTTCACCATTGTATATACCAGTCCATTTGTACTTCCCTTTTTTCAATACAGGAGATACAATCTCAATTATTGCATTTTCATCATTGTCCGGTTCTATTTCATCAGATGTCATGATATAATTAGGAAAATCCACCTTGCTTATTTCCTTTTGGAAATACATGTTTGATTTAGAAGCATCTGTAATAGAAACGGTAACTTTGTCTACTTTATTACAACCACTTATAGCTTCATAGTAATTGGATCTTTTTTTCTTTACAACATTTTCATCAATACTACGACTTAATCTTGCGGTTTCTGCTTCAATTTTGGCTATATCATATTTAAGTTCAGCTACCTTTTTCTGTTCCTTAAGTTGCTTTATCTCTTCGCTCTCAAACACTGACTGAATTGACATTCGGGTTAATTCATCCAAAGTGGTAGTAAGGGGAGTGCCAAGAACATTTGTTATAAGATAAAGTGCTACACCTACCTTAAGGGCGTTTTTGTCATTAGACTTGAATTTAAACCAACTACGCAATCCACCTTCACCAAGCGGTTCTGTTTCGATTTCAATATCAACTTTTAATTTCTGGGATATTTCTTTGGCAATACCAAGAAATTCGTATTCACACTTATTGAATACGATTGCATTCATAGTATGACTATTGTCATTAAACCAATAATGCAGTTCAATAGTATTTCCTTTTAAAACAGTTATGTCAGTCATTGTATTCCTTTTAGATTAAATGTACTTTAGCTAAGCCAATAAAATCTTTTCAATTTTATTTTAGATATTTGTCCAATATTTCTTGTTTCTTTATCGTACACTCACACATCTTTTGCTTTAGTTTAGCAATCTCATCTTCCATAAGCAATAATTGTCGGACTGTTTCATTCTGAATATCAATATTAGGTAACTTTATAGTAAGAGACTTCACTCTTTCTGTTGAAGCACGATTAGAACGAGAGAAACGCTCTGCCTCACCAGCTTTAAGGAGAGGATAAACCAAATATTTTGGATTAACAACGCTCTCATCTAATACTCTAATAACACCACAATGGTCGGTCGGATTAAAAGGTTTTTCTGCTTTTTGGAAACCTACCATCCAATCGCCATCAATACCCCATAGCACAGATGGTTTTGAAAAATCAGAAAGCACTGAGTGATTGGTCTTTCCAAATGGTTCGAATACATTGGCACTATAAACATCATACAAACCATCATTTACAATCTCAGATTTTAAAACACGGCGGCCAATTGATATATCGAATAAATCGGTTTGACTAAGAATTGTAAGGTTATGAGCCTGAGATTGAGATTGGTGCATTAAATTCTCAATATCTTGTTCAATCTTTATCATACAAAATGTAGCATTATTATAATCTACGTCAACAGCATCAAATTCAGAAGTTAATTTATCAATAATATCATCTGGTACGTTTGGAATAGGCATTTGAGTATAGAAAAATTCAGGTACTCGTCGATGACCGCTTGCTCCAGTCATGTTTGTTGCTGCTATTTTTCTAACTTCTTCTCTGTTTAAATACTCAAATAGAAATTTTGAACGATTCCTTGAAGATGTTCTAAATACGTGATATTCTGTACTTCCAAGTCCTAAACCGTTTGTTAAGCCTTCTGCTAAACAGCATTTCCCATTTTCCATACATGGAGTGATCTTCGCAATAAGGACATCATTCTCTCTGAAATTCGTATATCCACCAGAAGATAATTCTTGAAGACTTTTTTCTTCCATTTTATTAATTCTTCCAAATCCCAATGATGACATTTCAATAAACGAGACTTGGGTTAGTGGATCAATGCCTCTAAGCTCTTCTTTAGAAGGGTTGATAGCCGTACAGTATTTTTTTAGTGGAATTATCTCATACTTACTTTCGACATTCATCTTCAGTGATGCCTTCAATTTTATAGATTTGTCAAATGCAGTCTGTTTAAACTCTATCAAATCATAGAGATTACTTATTGAAAGAATCTCAGGCATATCATCAGGAATAGAGACTTCTTCTCCAAGATAATTGGATCTGATGATAGAATTTATTTTAGCCATATCATTATAATCTTGAGGATTAAAAAGTGGTGTCTGAATACCTTTTATACCTTCAATTTGGTGTAGTGTGTCATCTTCTTCACCATTGCCTTCATCATCATCCAAATTTTGTTTTGCTACATTTAGATACTTAATGCCCTCATTTCCTTTGCTGTCGCTCCACTCATACCCGAGGAATCGTTTCATATTTGCTGTTCCTGATGGCGATTTCACTATAACCACAGGATTCGGAGTTGTCTTAGCCAAAATGAAATAGTAAACTTTTTCTTTTTCAATGGCAATGATGAACTGCAAGAAAGCCTTTGTTTCTTGCTTTTTCTTTTCTTCTTCGGGCAATCTTTTATAAGCTTGAGTTTTTTGACGACTGATAAATTTAGTTCTTATTTCCTTTGCTTGGTCACAAACGCCTTTCATGGCATTACGTTGATTGCCAAAGAATGATGTATGATAGGCTTGTATAGTTTCATGTTCCAAGAATTTATCAGTCATACTTCCAGCCAAGAAAGCACGATAGTCCTCCCATTCAAATCCACAATAATCACAATATGCTCTTAGTATGTCTATGTCATCATAAATTTCATTGGATTCACAGTTCTCATAATTACAGAACCAACAATCCACTCTGTTTTTATAATGCTCAGCATCAGGAGTATTAGTTTCTTTCCTTCGCAAAAACATCGTGATGGTATTAGTTCCTGTCTTACCAAATGTACCACTACCAAATTCAACCAATGCCACTATGTCGAATTGCTGAAGAATGATTTCACGAGCTTTTGCGTATATGCCACCCTTATTCAAAACAGAAACAGGCAAAATAATACCAGCCACACCACCGGCTTTCAACAATTGGGCAGCACGTTCGATAAAGAATATCTCTATTGCATTGTTTTTGGCTATATTGAGGTTATCGTTGAAAAGCGAATATTGCTTTCGTTGTGTTTCTGTTAATGTCTCTAAGAAGCCTTTGACAGAATAAGGTGGGTTGGCAATCAACACATCGTATGTCCCTCCTTTCACATTGTCATTTGGAATAAGTGCATCTGAATAGATTATCTTTGTTTCATCATGACCATACATAAAAGCAGATACTTTTGACACCTTTGATAGGCGATACTCTTTTTCTATGCCAGTAATGTGAGCATAAAACTCATTCAGTGGTATAGAAGGACGATATTTTTCTACATAATCTTTTATTTGTACAGCATACTCTGTCAAGAAATGACCAGCACCACAAGCATAATCAATAGCAGACGGTATATCTTCGCAGTTCTTTATAATCTGTTCTAAGGGCAAAGAAGAAACGAGAAAACGCACTATTGGCATAGGAGTAAAGAACTGGCCCTCACTCTGCTTGACACCTTTATTCAAGAAGCCTTCAAATAAATCACCCAACAACTGGTTCTGGTCTGAATCCTTCAGTTTAATGTCTTGCAGCATCTTGACCACTTTGAGCAAAATAGCTGCATTTTGTTCGAAAAGTTTCTTGTTGTGCACACTGATAAATGAAAAATCATTATCAGAGAAGAACTTTAAAGCACGAAAGTATCCAATAATGGTTTTCTTGGTTGCATCAGGATCATTCTTGAATCTACGGAATGCCTTTTCTATTTCACTGTTTTCAATATAAGTTACGTCTTCATTCAGAAAACGCTTCATGCCATCACGATAAAGTTTTTGCAATCTATCTTGCAGTCGATAATAGTCATCGTATGCAGCTCCTTTCCAATAAAAGCTCAAATCATCGGGGTTGTTAGTTTCGTCAACAACTTTAGCTAGGAAAAGATTCACTAATTTGTCAAAGGCATTTTCATGTCCTCCCACATTATGTTGACGTAATATCAAAGCGAATTCATTGTATTTCTTCTGGATGGCATCGTTATCTACAGATTTCAAGTCTCTGATTGTATATTTACTTTTTCCAATTCTGTAAGGCTCTATATCCTCTTCAAACAGTCCTCGCGTAGAATAATCATCATGATAGGTTTCATGCCATACATTATAAAGTTGCTTGTTGTTTGTCGCATCTTTGTAGCTCCTATCGGAATCCTCATTCGTAAGTTTCTCTTCGTTATCCTGGACGTTAATAAGATGATAGTTCTGTTCTATCTTTCCGTCTAAAATATCAGCAGTGTAAAGACAAAGAAATTTTGTCGCACGTTCTTGTTGATAATAGCTGAATAATTGAGCACCATCTTCTTTTGTGTCGTTCCATGCTCCATCAAACTCTCGTCCCCACGTCTTACATTCTATTATTAACAGAGATTCCTTGTCTTCGTTAGATCCATCGAATCCTCCATTTTTAAACGTTCTTACCCAAACGTCTGCATAACCACCTTTTGCACTATGCCCTAGTTTCCACGTAGGCTCCAATTCTATATGGCAAGGACTATAACCTTTCCATAAAAGGCGGTCTACACAATGCAACACAACAAGATTCTCTGGTTCTAAGAGATTACAAGTTGTTTCACGGCCAACAGTAATTCCACATTCTCTGTAATAAACGTGCCCATCACCACTAATATCTACCTTTAATGGCTCACTTACATTCATGTATCTCTTAGAGTAAACGTTATTATCTTGTTCAAACTCCAGTAATGAAAGAAGTTCTTTGATATTACTTTTGTCCATGTCATTTTATTTTAAAGAGACTAACAAATTCTGCACATCAACCTCCAATAAGGTTGCAATTTTCACCAATGTAGCCAAATCCGGTTGGGCCACATTTGAACACCATTTAGACACAGTTGACGGATTTTTCCCTAATTGTTCTGCCAACCATTTGCCTGTACGTTTCTTTTCTACAAGCACTATTTTAAGACGATTTATATCTTCCATTATAATCAATCTATTGAATTTAACGCAAAGGTATTTATTTTATTGAGAACAAAAGAATATTTGCTCAAGAAAAATTTTCAACTTACTAATTCTTCCGACTTCGGAGGAAGAAGTTCGCGGAATGCGGCAGGTTTTCGGGAGTAACCCGAAAGGTTTTGAGTTACTCAAAACATACCTTGCTGTGTTTGGAAGAACACAAGTCCAAATTTTCAACTTGTGGTTTGTGAATGGTGGGACTGCCATAGCATAGGCAAACAATATGGCAGTTTGTCAAATTTGCAGGCAATAAGGCTGTATAACCCGCATGTGTGCCTACCGTATAGCCGGCAGGTCAGCAAGCCGACCGGTCTGTGGTAAATATAGAATTGCTGTTTCTTTGAGGGAGGGATTCTTCCTCCTAAAAAAGAAACGGATAGCAAAGCTGTCAATGCTCTACTATCCGTCTGAATTTCCTGTTTCCCATCGGTCGGTCATCTCCTCTATGGGTACTTTATATGTGCGGACTTGAAAGATGCAAGTTTTTTCGGATCAATACTCTCGAAGAATGAGAGGAAGATTGTTCCGAAAACGGTTTGCCGCTTGAACTTGCAGGTTTCATAAACGGTTCGCACATTTCTTTGTACCCATAGAGGAGATGACCGACCGATGGGAATTGACAAAAAGGTACGTATGAATGATATCCTCAATTTAAGCCATACTTACTTTTATTCATACATTCGTGCGTACGCACATTCAAAAACAGAATTTGGCTTCTTAAATTGGTTGTGAGTTTGTTCATTACACACTCTCTTACCTTGTATGCTCCCAATGTATTCAATCGAAAGGATAGAGCAATAATCATCGGGAGTGCATAAACATCTATGCTTATTCCATTGTATAATTTGATACACCTTTGTACCTCACATTCATCAAGGATTCTGTTTTTGTATATGGCTTTGATATTGGCCTTCAAAGTCGGATACATGATGCCGAATAGTTCTACCAGTTCGTTTGTACTCATCCAAATGTCATTGTTCGTTGTGCTCGGGAAATGGATTCTTCCGTATTCATCCATTGTTATTATATTTCTTTCTTGTTTCATCGTTTCTTGGTTTTAGAGGTTGTTAAATGGCTTTACAAATAAAACTCTCCATCGATTCGATCTGCTTGGATAGGTTCTCGATGTCGGTACTTACTTTCTCGGCTGTAATCTTTACATAGATTTGAGTGCTGCGTATGCTTGTGTGTCCCATTAACTTGGACAGTGTTTCAATGGGTACTCCATTGGATAAGCAAATGGTTGTTGCATAGCTGTGTCTGCTTTGATGCCAGCAAACATTCTTGTTGATTCCGCATAATTTGGCTACAGCTTTAATTCCATGTCGGCAATTGGCATAACAGGGTACAGGCAACAATTTATTGCCTTCCGCCAGACCTTGATACTTCTCGATGATATGTTTGGCAGTGTCGAGCAATCGGATATTGGTTTCCGTTCCCGTCTTTTGTCGATTGGTCTTAATCCATAAATGCCCATCGAATGATGTTTGTAAATTGTCGGTTGTGAGATTATACATATCCCTCCAACTCAATCCGCTGAAACAACAGAAAATGAAAAGGTCTCTAATCAGTTCGTAACTTTTCTTCTTGAATGTTCCGTTGATAAGCATCGTGATTTCTTCTTTGGTTAAGAATCCTCTTTTGGTTTCTTCCTTTGTAATACGATAAGCATAAAACGGGTCGCGTTGTAACCAACCGTTGTTGATGGCTGTATATATAATACTGCGGAACGGCATCATATACGACCATACGGTATTGGTGCAATGATTCTTCTCAGTACGGAGGAACAACTCGAAGTCGGTGATGAATGCCGGGGACAGCTCACGCAAGGCAATATCGCTTACCTTGTAGCGATGCTTGATGAATTCTTCCAAATGGTTGTAAACGGTGCAATACTTCCAATAACTGCGTTGGCTTTTCATCTTGCCCACTTGTCTGGCGTAATCTTCATTGTGCTGTCGAAATACAGCAAGCAGGGTTTTATGGTTTTGTCCCATACCCAAGAAAGCATTTCTGACCTTCTCTGCCGACACATAACCATCTCTGTCCATAATCTCCTGATAAGCCTTGTTGATGCCTATTCTGATTTTATCCAACATTCTGTTGGTTTCTTGTGTAACAATGCTTTTTCCCGACATTCTGCCGAGATTGACATTCCACAACTTTTCCTCTACATCCAGTTTGCAACTGAATTGGGAAATCTTGCCGTTTACGGTGATGCGGCACATCACAGGCACAAGCCCGTTCTTTTTCGGGGCATTGCGTTTGAGATAGAATAATACTCTGAAAGTGCTTCTGCTCATAACTCTACTTTTTTGTTTGCGAAATTATTACTTGTAGAGTTGAGTGACGGTAAGCAAAACACAGTGTATCGGTGCAAAAGAATCAGCCGAAGCGAAACAGGAACGAAGATATGAGAAACTTCCCTATATTTGCATCCTAAATCGTCATACAGATATTGTTTTTCAATCTGTTAAGGCAATCGAATAAACCTATTGAAATCAAGAATTAAAGTAACGGTATAGTAACGAAACTTTGTCTTTCCCTGGCTTTTCATTGGCATTTGATGGCACTGCAACATCTTGGCAAATACTGTTAAATCGCTAACAGACAACATTCTTTCCCCGTTTCGCGCTCACTTTCGTTTCTTTGTTGTATCTTTGTAACAGATTTACAACAGAGTCCATCTCAAGAAGAACTATAAAAGACATAGAAACCATGAGAAACTTTTTTTTAAGTACAGTATTGACAATTGCCTGCCTGTTGGGCACCGCCGCACAAGCACAAAAACCGGTAACGACCGGAGATGCCATCGCAACGGACGAAGTGCGGAATTCCGATAAAAGCAATCCCGTCGGCACGTTTGAAGCCGGCAAGGGCACGTTCCTGCTGAACGGCAAACCGTTTGTAGTGAAAGCTGCCGAACTGCATTATCCCCGCATCCCAAAACCCTATTGGGACCAGCGCATCAAGCTCTGCAAGGCACTGGGCATGAATACGATCTGCCTCTACGTATTCTGGAATTCGCACGAACCGCAACCCGGTGTCTACAACTTCAGCGAACAGAATGATTTGGCTGCGTTTTGCCGCCTCTGCCAGCAGAATGGTATGTACGTCATCCTTCGTCCCGGGCCGTACGTATGTGCCGAGTGGGAAATGGGCGGACTGCCCTGGTGGCTGCTTAAGAAGAAAGACATCCGCCTGCGCGAACCGGATCCCTACTTCATCGAACGCGTCGCCCTCTTCGAAGCGGAAGTGGCCAAGCAAGTGAAAAGCCTGACCATCGCCAACGGCGGTCCCATCATCATGGTGCAAGTGGAGAATGAATACGGCTCTTACGGCGCCAACAAAGGGTATGTATCTCAAATCCGCGACATCGTGCGCACGCACTTCGGCGACGACATCACCCTCTTCCAGTGCGACTGGTCTTCCAACTTCACCCTGAACGGGCTGGACGACCTGATCTGGACCATGAACTTCGGTACGGGAGCCAACATCGACCAGCAATTCGCCAAGCTGAAAGAGCTTCGTCCCGACAGTCCGCTGATGTGTTCAGAGTTCTGGAGCGGCTGGTTCGATAAGTGGGGAGCCAACCACGAAACCCGCCCTGCCGACGACATGATAAAAGGTATCGACGACATGCTGTCGAGAGGCATTTCCTTCAGCCTCTACATGACTCACGGTGGAACAAACTGGGGGCACTGGGCTGGTGCCAACTCTCCGGGCTTCGCCCCCGACGTGACCTCTTACGACTATGACGCCCCCATCAGCGAGTCCGGTCAGACCACTCCCAAGTATTGGAAACTGAGAGAGACCCTCTCCCGATACATGGACGGAGAGAAGCAAGCCAAAGTGCCCGCTTTAATCAAACCCATCAGCATCCCTGCATTCCGGTTCACAGAGATGGCACCGCTGTTCGACAACTTGCCTGCCGCCCGGAAGGATGAAAACATCCGCACAATGGAGGAGTATGACCAAGGCTTCGGAAGTATCTTATACCGCACCTCCCTGCCTGAGTTGAAGAATGGCGCCACACTCACCGTGAACGATGCGCATGACTTTGCACAGGTATTCATCGACGGACGATACATCGGCAAGCTCGACCGTAGGAACGGGGAAAAACAACTGGCATTGCCCGCCTGCCCTAAAGGTGCACGGATGGACATCCTTGTAGAAGCCATGGGACGCATCAACTTCGGACGTGCCATAAAGGACTTCAAAGGTATCACGCGCAATGTGGAAATATCGGTAGACATCGACGGTTATCCTTTCACCTGCGACCTAAAGAATTGGGAGGTCTACAACCTCGAAGATACCTACGAGTTCTACCAAAACATGAAGTTCCGCCCTATACAGTCGCTGACCGACCGGTTCGGGCAACGTATTCCGGGTGCCTACCGGACAAAGTTCCAGGTAAAGAAACCCAGCGACACCTTCCTGAACTTCGAGAGTTGGGGCAAAGGGCTGGTCTACGTGAACGGTTACGCCATAGGGCGCATCTGGGAAATCGGTCCTCAGCAGACGCTCTACGTACCGGGGTGCTGGCTAAAGAAGGGTGAGAACGAAATCGTGGTCTTCGACATCGTAGGTCCCAAGGAAGCCCGGTCGGAAGGACTGCGTGAACCTCTTCTTGACCAACTTCAGGTACAAAAACCTTTGACTCATCGCCGAGAAGGCGAACGTTTGGAGCTCTCCTCCGAACGCCCTGCCTTCAGTGGAAGTTTCAAACCAGGCAACGGTTGGCAGGAAGTCAGATTCGACAAGCCCGCTACCGGACGTTACGTATGCATAGAAGCGTTAAACTCACAAGACGGAAAACCCCTTGCTTGTATTGCCGAAATGTATATCTTGGACAAGAACGGCGACCGTCTGTCGCGCGAGCCTTGGACCGTGAGCTATGCCGACAGCGAAGACGTGTCGCACGTGAACCGCTCTGCCGACAAGACATTCGACCTGCAGGAGTCCACCTATTGGAGTACTGTAGAGGGAAGTTCTTATCCGCACGCTATCGTCATCGACTTGGGAGCCATCCATACATTGACCGGCTTCCAGTGCTTGCCGCGGATGGAAAGCGAAGTGCCGGGCAGCATCAAAGACTTCAGGATATACGTGAAGACACAACAGTTCAACTTCTGACCTTGGAAGTCCGAACCACTTTCATGTTGCCGGACTTCTACACAGACAGAACTGCATAAGACAAAAAAGGAGGGTGTATGCAAATTCCGCTACACCCTCTTATCTATTATACCTACTGAAAAGTACTTCATTGCCGATCACTATTATCCTTATGCAAACAGCAATTTCGTACATTACATAACCTACATTGTAAATGTACGATAAAAAAATAGATCCCAAGTGCCACATTTGTTTCATAAAAGGCAATAATTTGTTCAAAATACAGAGTAAATGTAGTTTTTCAAATCAATTTCACCTATTAATAGCCGCAATAAAGGTATTCAAAAAAGTATCTTTAGATACTTGGGGATTTATCTTTAGATACTTGAACGTTTATCTTTAGATACTTGAACGTTTATCTTTAGATACCCGAACGTTCATCTTTAGATATGCTTTTCCTGATTTCATAATTTTCATATTATGCCATGTATCAGCTCCCGCTCCTAAAAGGTCAAAGTAGTAAAGTAAACCCGTTCGGATTCAATTAATGTATTATTACTTTAAATATCATTAAATAATTCCTAAAAAACAGGCATTCTTCTTGGCGTATCTCATAAATATTATAAATTTGTTTTCTAAAAAACAAAAAAACAATGTTTAAAGTCTATAAAGTCTGCAACAGCAGAGTTCATAGACTGCTATTATTCCGTACTATCGCTGTTCTGTTATTAGCCGTCTATGCACCTGACTTGTCCGCCCAGCACGTCGCGCTCAAGACTAATGTGCTTTATTGGGCTACCTCTACACCGAATATCGGAGTGGAAACACGGATCTCTCCACGATGGACGTTGGGGTTCAACGCCGGGTATAATCCTTTCACCTTCTCGGACAACAGCAAATTGCGCCACCTGCTGGTACAACCAGAGGCACGCTACTGGTTATGCTCAACCTTTGCTGGGCATTTCGTTGGAGCAAATATGTTCTATTCACATTATAATGCCGGAAACATCGACCTGCCCTTCGGAATGCTACCCGAGCTCTCCGACCATCGCTTCCAAGGCGATCTGGCAGGTGCGGGACTGTTCTATGGCTATAGTTGGATGTTGGGCAAACGATGGAGCATAGAGGCGGCACTCGGACTGGGAGCTGCTTTCACCTCCTATCGGAAGTACCTCTGCGAGAAATGCGGCACGCAGGTAGGCAAGGACAAACGATGGTACCTCGCACCTACCAAGCTTGCCGTATCGGTGGTCTATTACATCGAATAGCATATACCTCGAATAGCATAAAGAACCGAAATGAAAAACAATAAAGAAAAACACTCATCAATACCTGTAAGAAGGACGATGAAATCCATATAAAAAAACGGAATGCTTATGATGACAAAGACCTATATTATCCCCCTCATAGCCCTGCTGACATGGATGTGCCTGCCCGCTGCCGCCGACAACGTCCGGACGGAGTGGATAGACAGCACACAGGTAAAGATAGCCTACAGCCTGACCGGCAACGCGGAACGCAACTACGCCATCTGCGCTACACCGGTGCTGACCGACGGCCAAGGACACTCGCTCTCCCTGCCTGGTGCCGTATTCCGCAGCAAGGCAAACCGACGTTACGTGGAGCGCGGAAGGCTCTACGGCACCGAACAACCCGCCGTCACCCGCGAACCCGCTTCAGGCGATACGCTCCACTGCGAACAGCTCATCAGCCGTACCGACGTTCCTTGGCTTTGGCAGGGTCCTGTCCGCCTCGACGTACAGCGCGAGCGCGAAGGTTGCTGCCAGGTGGAGGAGATGCCATCTCTGTCGTTGGGCAGTTTCTGCTATGTGCCGCCTTTCGTGCCGCGCATGGCTGACGTGGCAGAAGATACTGGCAAAGCGGGCGAACTAAAGACGGACAATCCCGTCCTGCACCACATCTCGGAATACCGCCCTTACGACAAAACACGCATCCTGCGTAAGGAAGAAGGGACGCTCTACGTCCACTTCCCGCTTGACCGTTCCTTGCTTGACCACAGTTTCCGTAACAACGCTTCCACGCTGGACCGCATCGTGGAGTTGACACGTGCCGTGATGGAAGATTCCACTTCGTCGGTGAAAATCATACAGATTGTGGGACTTGCCTCCGTAGAAGGTCCTCAGCGGCGCAACAACCGCCTCTCTACAGAGCGTGCCGAAGCATTGAAGAGTTACATACAGCAACGTGTACCGACGCCCGACTCTCTCTACGAGTGCGCCTATGGCGGTGAGGCATGGGCTGAACTGCGCGACCAGATAGCAGACAGCGACTTTGAGGGACGCGACAAGTTGTTACACATCATCGACACCGAAAGCGAGCCCGATCGGCGCGAGGCTCTTATCAAGAGGCTCGACAACGGACGACCATACAGTTACCTGAAAGAGAACGTACTCAGCGACCAGCGTAACTCCGGTTATTTGCGTATCTATTACGACTACGTGCCCGACACTGCCGCAGGCATCATCAACGAAGCTTCGGCATTGCTTCGCGAAGGGCGCGACGAAGAGGCATTACGGAAGTTACTCACCGTGAAGGAAGACCGCCGTGCGCAAAATGCTTTAGGCGTGGCCTACTACCGTACAGGACAGGCACAGTTGGCAGAAGAATGTTTCCGCAAGGCGGCAGCCGATGGCAATCCGCAGGCGGCAGACAATCTCCGGCAGATAGAGGCGATACGGGAAGCTACGGATAGAGAGATACAAAGATGATAAGGTAGCTCAAGTTTCGCAAGTTCTTGAACTTGCTTTCAGGGAACAAGGGGACAATTTTATCTTATTTGCCTGCTTTGTGAATAAGATGAAAGTAGAAATCCGAATCGCTTCCCCTCGTAGCCTTGTTAACCTGTTTATTGACAGCATATCAGAGATATGCGAAACTTAAACTAAATAATATGTGTGTACTATTAACAGAATAATAACTTTCAAAACAAAACTTTTATGAAGAAATTAAACCAGTATGCACTGTTGAGTGCGATGATGCTCACCGGTGCCGTTGGATTTACGGCATGTTCATCCGATAATGATCCTGCTGGCGATGTGAACATCGGCAATGGAGAGGTCGTAAAGACCCAGTTTGCTATTAATATTCCTTATGCGGGCAAGGGAAATACTCGTATGAGTGATGATATTGTGCAAGGACAAGATTTTGTTGTATTCCGCGGAATGCAGAATATTCGTTTGATGCCTTTTAACGTGGGCGGTACAGATGTCATAGGTGTACCCGAAAGCAATAATGAGAATCGTTTAGTTAATGGAAGAACAATTATCTTGGCCAATATAGAAACAGGTGAACTTCAATCTGATGCAAACTACAAAGTATATAGTGACGTAGGTATACCTTTGGGCACAGATGCGTTCTTGTTCTATGGTGAAGCGTTGCCCACAATTCCTGTAACTCCTGTTGTAAACGGTCAACTGAACACTACCCCGAATTTCAGTGATAAGATAGAAGAGAATTTGAAGTTAAATGCGATTGAGTTCAGTTTACAACCGATTGTTGAAGATGGCAATAATAGTGAAATTGATAATGCGCAAAAAGCACTTGCAGGGATGTTGACTGCAATTGCTAATGTTTCTACCGAAGAAGAGACGACTAAAATAAAATGGGAGGATGCAGAAAATGGTAATTTGAAGAATCTGTATATTCGATTTACAGCTTTGAAGGCCGGTTCTGCCAATAGTATTCGGTTGACTGTACAGGATTTGTACAATCAAGTGAATGAGCTTACTTTTGAGGATAGTAGCAATGATGGAAAAATCAAATCAGCTCTTATAAAAAAGATTAAAGAATACTTTAAGCCAAGCAGTGAAACGGATTCTCCTGTTACTTTAACCTATAATGAAGACAATTCTTCTGTTATTACTTATAAGGAATATCCTACAGACAAAGGACTACCTTGCGGCTCTGTTCGAGTTCAGTGGGGGGCCAAAAGCGACAATGATTACGAATTTAGCTACGCAAGTACTGTAGCTGATCAAGCTGAGGATAACGATAATTCTCTTAACGTAGCTGGTCTGAATGCTTATACTTATCCGTCTTCCCTTTTCTATATGGCCAATACTTCTATTAAAACATCTAATACAACGCTGGCCGGACAATATCCTAGTAAAAACTGGGGTACTGTAAATGATAATACTGAAAGTAATACTATTCTTGGGCTATATGCTAATGGCAACAAAATAACAAACACCACACAATCTGTCGCATTAGTAAATCCAATCAACTATGCAGTCGGCCGCTTTGATGTAAAAGCTAAGTTTGCAAGTGCAACGGTGAAGGATGCACAGAATGATAATATAACTATTGGTGACGGTTTCCCATTTACAGGTGTACTGATTGGTGGACAAAAAAATGTTGATTGGAACTTCTCACCTAAAAAAGGTAGTGACGAATTTACCATCTTTGATAAGGCTATTGCAGAAAGCACAAAGATTGGAACTGCCGACAATAATACAATACTAAATAAAACTCTTGTGTTGGCATCTGGTAATGAAGTGGTATATTTTGCTCTTGAATTAACGAACAATAGCGATAAGCAATTTGAAGGTGTAGATGGTATTGTTCATGCAGGTGCCACATTCTATTTGATAGGCAAGTTGGAGCCTGACACGGAAGTTGGAGAAAACAAGCATACTTCTGTCTTCGAGAAAGACCACTTCACTACTGCTACTGTAACCATCAGCAGTTTGAAGAACGCTTACAACTGCGTCCCCGACCTTCGTACTCCGAAGCTCGAATTAGGTCTGAGTGTTGATCTTGAATGGCAAGAAGGTCTAAGTCAAGATGTGACCATCGACTAATCGAAGAGCATTCTTCTACGATGGCAGTGCATCAGAATAGAATTTCACCAAAGATTACTCAGATTAACCCGTGGTGAACACACCGTCATCAGTAACCACACATAGGGCGGTAGCCTTTGATCGGGCTACCGTTCACACAAGAAATTTAAAGTATCTACATGAAGAGAACATATCGAACGATACAAACTGCATTGCGGACAGCATACCGAATGATACCGCTGCTTGCCGCCGCCCTGATGACCTCGTGCATCGACGAAGACCTGTCGGGATGCGGAGCGGATCATGGCATCAACTATACCCTGCGCCTACAAGCCAGCCTGCACACCAGTATCACTACCGAGCTAAACCTTGCTCATGAGCAGGACGTAGCCCGACGGTTGGAAGAGGCATTGAGCAACATCTTCACCGACCGTGCCGCCGATATCAACCTCTCGTTCTACGCTGAACAGCAGTTGGCTCACCAAGAAGCACACTTCCCAAACGCCTCCGAATCTTCCTTCACCATCTACCTGCCCGTGGCCAACTACCGCCATCTCGCTGTAGCCAACACCACCTTTGAGCCGTTAGTCAGCATGGAAGGACGCGACAATGAGGCTACGCTTAAGTTAATGCAGCAAGCTGCCGACACCATCGACAGCCACAACATCGGCATCTTCACCGCACGCAAACGGATAAAGATGGAAGACCGCAGCCAGACATTCGACGTCACCCTCTACATGCAGAACTGTTCCGCCGCGCTCGTCCTCGACCACAACGGACATGCTCCCGAAGAACTCTTTGCTTACGTCAAAGGCCTCGCCTGCGAATTCAACATCAACGACAGCACCTATAACCACCAACGCAGCTGCGTAACACGTACCCGCCGCTTCGACGAAGGCAATTATACAACATGTTATACCACCGGATTCCCAAGCGTGTCCTCATTAACGAGGTTCCTCGTTAATGAGGAAGGGGAAAATGGAAAGGGGAAAATGGAAAATGAAGAACGGAAAGGAGAAAATCTTTTATTGACAAGGGGAGAAGGAGACGAGAAGCCAGGGCTTTGGCAGATGAACGTCTACGTGAAAGAGGACGGCAAGTACACCGAAAGCATCCTGCATGTACACGAACCCCTCAAGGCGGGTACGCTCAAAATTATCAAAGCCCGCATAGGCGACAACGGACAAATCGTGACCGATGCACCGGAAGTAGGTGTAAGCGTAGTGCTCGACTGGAAACCGGGCGGTGATCATAACGTAGAAATATAACCGATGAAAAGAATGACGACCCAGACTATGATGTGGAAAAAGACCTTTTACATACTACTGACGGGAACCCTCTCCCTGCTGGCCACTGCGTGCAACAGCACGCACGAACCGGAACCGATAGAGCCCGAGTATCCCAACACCGTGCAGCTCTACATCGCCGTGCCGCAAGGAAGCGCAGACACACGCATCGGCGATCCCGGTGTCTCCACCGGTGAAGGCATAGACTGGAACTGCATAGCTATCATGTTAGAGTATGTGAATGCAGACGGCACCATAGAAGATGGAAACCAACGCATCGTAAAGACAATTTCCCAAGAAGAATTCGATGCCCTGCCCGATGTGTACCCTACCACCGCAGATGCCACTTCCGTCACAAAGAGATTCAGCATCGGAGCCTATCCCGGCACAGTACATATTTACGGTGTCACCTACCACAGCGATGACCCAAACAATCCCGCCAACGAGATTGAGAAACGTCAGGCAGGAAGTAGCCAAACCACTGAATCATTCAGTACCATTCCTATCTCCAATAACTATGCCGACGAAAGCGGCGGGAAGAACCTTGCCCGCTTCCTGAGCGTAGCGACCGGCTACTATAAAAACACAGATACCGGCAGCCGCATCTTCGAAATCAAGATGCCGGGCGGACTGCAGACCACGATCCCCACCATGCGTCTGACGCGCCTTGCCACCAAGATAGACATTCAGTGGGATGCCGCCGACGCTTATCCTACCTACAAGGATGTGAAAGTGAAAGATTTCACCTTTGTAGGCGACGGCAAAAGTACCACAGATGCAGGTAGCAGTACAGATACAGGCAGCGGACGCCTCTTTCCCGAACTGGCAGCAACGAATGCCCCCACCTTGAACGGCAGCAAGACATTCTTCAACCAGACACCCATCAGCCAACGCAACGGACGGGTTTATCACTACGTCTTCCCCGACGGAGTATCCAAGCCCAAAGTGACGTTCCACCTATCCGGTACGAAGACAGACATCCTCCCCAACGTAGAGATTACTAATAAAGAATACACGTTCAACTTCCAAAATATGCTCCGCCAAGCCACTTGGTATAAAATCAACACCACCATCAAGGGGCTTAACGGAACACAGACAGACATCAACATGTCGTCATTCAACGGAGATTGAACCGAGCCCCCACAGCAATCGAATAATGACAAAGAGATGTTGACCATTTGTCAGACCGATATAGATATAATTGAAGGAATCAATACTTTCAATGTAGACATAGATATAGATAATGTAGACAGAAACATAGATATAGATGTAGATTTATGAGACAGAAATTATATATAGCCTATCTGCTGACCGCTTTCGCCTTGATGCCTCTCGCCAGCTTGGCGCAAAGTAGCAAACGCTACTACGTAACCAATCCCAAAGTAGAGACCGAAAATCTACCTGTTTCCAGTAACGACGGTCTCTCCTGGACCACTCCTATCCCATTGACAGACGCACTCCTGAAAGCCGAAGCAGGCGATGAAATCTGGGTCAAGGGTTACCCCACTCCGGACAGAGAATCTCCCTACGTCACTCCTTCCCAAGCAGGATTCACCCTGAAGTCCGGCGTCAAGCTCTATGGCGGTTTCAAGGGGGACGAGACGGAACTCGACCAACGACAGACGGACGGCAAAGCTTACCGCATGAGCTACCGTACCGTACTCACCGGTGATATCAAACGCAACGACTCTCCCGATGTGCAATACATGATCTTTCCGGGAAACACCAAGCGTGACGACAACGCCATCCACGTATTGACGCTCGATCTTAACCCCGCCCCCAGCAACAACAGCAACTCCCTGCCCACCGTAGTCAACGGCATCACCATCATTCGCGGGCATGCTACCGGCACACTACCGACGGGCACCACCATCTCCGACCCCGACAAAGGAGGCGGCATCTACGTGACGTGCAGCGCCACCCCCTCCATCAGCACCCCTGCCTTCCGCATAGAGCAGTGTTTCTTTATCGGTAACTACGCCACCCAAGGAGGCGGACTCTACGTATCCCCCCATGCCACTCATACGGAGAATATCGTAAACCGCTGCGGATTCTTCAACAATGCCGCAGGCGAACGTGTGGATGTCAATAACCAAGGTGGAGCCATCTGGTTGGCGGGAAAGGGCAAAGTGGTCAACAGCGTCGTGTTCAACAACGAGAACGGAGGCGTATGGCTGGGCGACAATGACAACCAGGTAATCAACACCACCATTACCCGAAACACCGGACCGGCAGTGGACGGTGCGGGCAAGTATGTGTGGAACACCGTAGTATGGGGAAATACCAGCCCCTACAGCACCAACTCGAAACCCGCCTTCCATAGCTCTGCTTTGCAGAACGATGCAGATAATACAAACGGCAATATCAGTCTGGCAGACCGCAACAACGAAGAGGGTGGACCGCACTTCGCCTCCCCCTCATTGAAGATAGGGTTCGACCGCGATTTCGATGTCCTCAACGAGCTTTATCCCGTATGGACATGGGACCCGACAGAAACCACCCGCTTAGTGGACAGCGGTAACGATAATGCCTACAACAACAATGTTTTTGGACTAACAGACCTGAGCGGACACACTCGCAAACAGGGCATCATCGACATCGGAGCCTACGAGTTCCAGCCCATCCTCCCCGAACGTATCCGCTACGTCAAGCCTCAAAGCACGGGCGACGGTTCCGGCACCAGTTGGGACAACGCTTCGGGTGACCTGCAGAAGATGATAGACTACCTGGCAGACAACAACCCGTTGGAGTTGCCGGGTGAAGTATGGGTAGCTACAGGTACCTATATCCCTTATACGGCACTCAGCCCCGATGTACTGACCTCGGTCATGTTCCGCATGCGGGACGGCATCAGTGTGTACGGCGGCTTTGCCGGTACGGAGATTGCCAAGAGCGAAAGAAAGATGCGCGAGGGTGGCAGCGGCATGCTCTGGGACTACGCGAACGTTACCATACTGGAAGCTGCCGACTATAGCGAGGAGAGCCTCAACTATCACCAACATGCATGGACACTTTCCAGCAACTCTGTCCATGTGGTGTGGTTCGCGCCGTGGGGTGACAATGCCCCCGCCTTCATCCATAACACCACACTCGATGGTGTCACCATCCGGGGCGGACATGCCACGGGCGTAGCAGGCACAGCGACCCTCAAAACCGGTTGTGGCGCCGGTGTCTACATGGAGGGAAGCAACACCAACCTCACCCGATGTATCATCACCGAGAACTATGCCACCGCCAACGGAGGAGGACTTTGGTTGAAGAACGGCACAGTAGAAAATTCACTGTTCTACAACAATAACGCCACCGCCAACGGAGGCGCCGTCTATATCGAGAACTACGGACTGGTGCACCGTTGCATGCTTGTCAACAACTCGGCACTCAACGGTGCTGCCGCCTATCTGGACAACACCGACCTGAAGGATCGCGACGGCATCGACCATCCGGAATACCTGATCCTCTCCACCTGCGTCATATCCAACAACACCGGACGTGCCAACGGTGCCGTCTATTGCAACCGGGGCGGTGTCATACTGCAGTCCACCGTAACCAATAACTACTGCCCCATGGCAACTGATGCAGCAGAAAAGAGTGCTTCACAGACTGGAGGACTTTACCTCAACGAATATGGCATGGTTGTGAACTCCGTCATCTGGAACAACCGGATCGGCGCAAACGAATCAACCGCCGTCAACGTCCCCTTCTATGCCCTCAACCCCTCTAATGGCAAGGTAAACTTCTATTATAACGCCATCTCCGGCGACAACAATGCCCTGTGGAACGATATCCTTCAGGTACAGACACTGAAGTTGGTGGACAATAACGCCAGCCAAGGTGACTCCCACTCCAACAGCGTCATGGGACCGCGCTTCAGCACTATCGATGGCAGTGCCATGGACAGCGACGAAAAGCTGGCCAGTACCATCGGTGTACAAGGCACCTGGAAAACAATAAGATACAAAGACAATGCGGGAACAGTTGTAACCGATTGGAACAGAGCAATCGACTACTATTGGCAACCGATCAAAGGTTCTAACCTTTGGGCAAGCGGAATGTCGCTCGCCATGATGCCCGTTGAAGTTGTGCTGGCACCTGAAATCGACTTGGGGGGCGGACTATTCGCACAGAAACCTGCCGTAGGCGCATTCCATGTAGACAAGGCACCTATCGTACCCCAATTAGAGGAAGGCAACACCCTGGCGCTCTACATCAACTTCACCTGCAATAACCCCGACCACGACGGACACTCGTGGGAGACGGCATACCGTTCGCTCA